>Ga0315914_1003094_pt1 | contig 25383 bp, 27 predicted proteins | sample MpolenodulesMG_FD_203920 | JGI IMG/M metagenome (GOLD analysis project Ga0315914, IMG submission 203920) | Medicago polymorpha root nodule microbial communities from Los Angeles, California, United States - elongated nodules | ecosystem: Host-associated > Plants > Roots > Nodule | place: USA... | reverse complement strand
CAAACCGAAGAGTGTGACATCAATGCGAATCCTGAACAGATGGGGTGTTTTTCCTTTGTTGTAGTAAACTGCAACTAGCTTGGTGTTCGGATCAATGACAGAAATTTTCATGGTTTTTTTTTGTGCGTTTTACTGGTTGTGCGTTTTACCTTTGAAAGACAAGATTAAGATTAATTTCTCTAGTAGGTCCTCTTTCAACTAAAATATAATTTGTTTTCTTATGAAAATTATCTCAATTTGTTGAATAATAAATATCACCAATATTTTTAAGATTAGTGAAGCACATCATTAGGAACAAAGGGCCCCAAAAAATATCACCATTTTCTTCGATAATAATTTTTTTGGCACATTATTAAGCACATCCAATTTTTTTTAGGGAGGGCGTATATAGCAAATCACGTCAAAAGGGGAAAAAACATTAACAGACTTCGGCTCAACCCTTCATCATGTCAATATTTGGAGTCTTTATGTGAAGTTTGATATATACCAATAAACGAAATATTTCTATATACACCCCCCATAAAAATTGGACCCCCTACCAACAAGGCCCCTATGTCGTTGCACCCCGCCTATGGCCTAGAGTCGGACCTGCTAATTTCTTGGACCTTATTTCTCCATGATGCCATTTCTTGGACCAGAAGTATGCACTAGACGTTGTGGGGAAATCAACTTATCTGAAACAATAGAAATATAGAATTCACGGAGGTTTATGATAAAGTTGACATCTGGTCCACGAGACACAAATAAATGTCTTGTTGAATAAAATGTTCGCATGCTTTGTTATTATCGAAACATTGATGCTTTGTTGCTTTGCAATAAATACTTTAGGATATCATTGTCAAAAAAAATTAATTGTATTTCATTTTGAAAATGACAAGTAAATAGAAATAAAAAATTTCTACAAAAGATTATAAACTAAAGTGGGTTTTAGAACAATGTCTCTAAGATTTTAATGATAACAATATATGAAAGAACAATTGGACAGATTAAATTCAAGTGTGCAGGAACATAGAATTAAATTCTAAATTCAAAGTCAAGTTAGTGGTTATGATACATCAAGTTATAAACGCAAAGAAAGCATTTTTGTGCTCAAGAGAAGCTAAGAAGACGGTTGAAGAATAAGAAGATGATCTGAAGAAAGGTCAATAAAAAGACAAAGATCTTACCATAATTTGCATCAAACCTTGAAGACTCTGATGATATCTAGTTCTGATGAAAACAAAGTTTTGATAGGCACGTTAGCAGTCAACACTCTGAAGAGACTCTGACTAGCTTTATCTTTTTCTGAAGAAACGTCGCTTTCAAGTTTTGATCATATTGATTGTCTTTTTCTGACCATTTGTAAAAACAAACAAAAAACTGCATGCATTGGCAAAGATAATGTAACATATCATTTTTAAAGAAACAAATTATCTCTCTAGTATTATTCAACAACATTATTCATTAGTTAACTGTCGTTTGTTTGTCTATGTGTTGATACCAAAGTTATAAAATTTATGGCATTGAGAAAGTCTTAGTGTTAGAATTTGAATAGAAGAAGAAAACTCATTTCGACTTACCATGGAACTTGATTTGTCAAAGTTAGCCATATTAAGTGGAATTCGACTAAACTATTTTGTTCTCGAAGGCTTCATTTTCAAAAATAAGTGACATATGGTATAAGGCACGGTAGAAGTCATTCAAAGAGTCGAATATTGACATAATTCATTGATCAGGCAAACGAATCATGCATAGAAGTTATTCAAAGGAACATGTGTCAATATTCTAGATTTAGGAAGTTGTTTTCTTTTCTCTATAAATAGTTGCAATTTCGATGTATTAGCGGTTGGATCCTATTTTCTGAATGCCTTGTAACACCTACCCCGCGTTGTCAAACAGGTTTAGGGGCGGATAGAGATGGATTCCAATCACCCTTTACATTCCCTGCAATTTAATATTGCTTTGTTCTTTCTTTATTTTCCTTTTTCTTTTGCAATTTGCATTTCTTTTCATCTTTCTTTATTTTCCTTTCTTTTGAATATGTTCACTTGAGTATTTTTCTATTATGTTGTCATGAGACAACTTGTTACTCCCTCCGTCCCATAATAACTGAGTCATTTATAAAAAAAAGTGTCTCAAAATAACTGAACCATTTTACTTTTCAATACAATATTAATTACTTTTTTTCCTTTATAACTCTAATTAATATTACTTTTATCACTCTCAATTCAATATATTTCACTTTGTATTTATGATAGTAGAGAATCCACAAATACTTAACAAAAGCATTTAAAACCATTTTTCTCTCTCCTTCATTTATACATTTTTCTTAATATGTGTGAAATGGGCTAATGACTCAGTTAATTCGGGACGGATGGAGTATTAAAAGTTGTTGGATGCAATTTTAACATTAATAAGAATAATAATTTTGTTCTTAAAGAACACATGAAGTAATATTATAAATCGTGAGACTTGAACAAACACTATTAAAAGATATTTATCCAAACTTAAAGCTTAGATAGATAATAAAGTTTATATTAAAAAAAATCGGTGTAAACACTATAGTAAGTTAATTGTCGTTTGCTTATCTACCGTAGTTAACTGTCACCGTAGACTTTTCCTTAATTATCCAACTACACTTTTCGTTGATGCAAATTTTTATTTATTTGCATGTAATTTTCACTTGTCTGCCATATGGACAGCAACAAAGCACATAAGTTCCATCCTACTGGTTCTTTTGCCAAAAAATAATGCAATATATAAAGAACAAAAAGGAAAGGATTTTCTTAATAGTCTCACATGCAAATTAGCTTAGGTGTCGAAATTTATAGCGATTGCTAATTCAACTCGACTCAACGAAATTTATATCTTTTTCGACCTTTTGACTAAGATCAAGTGTAGTATCAGTTTTTATCAGTTTAATATCTGATATATGGCCCAATGTGTCACACAATATTAAATTATTTTTTTGAGGGGGAGAAGCCATCACAGTAGCTTACTATTGAACTTCTTGAGTGTCGCCTATGTGTTGCACTATTGCATAGGCTGGTACACCCCACCTAAAAAAAAAAAAAAAACTCAACGATAATGAACCATGTGGGGAGAAAAATATCATTGAAGACATTTAGGTATTTTTGCGGCGTTAAAAAATAATTTTAAAAGTTAGAAGAACAATTTTCTACAATATCTGCAAAGCTAAAAAGTTTTAAGATCTAATAGGAGACTTAAAATTTTTGGAGGTATAAAGTCCTTAGTGTGACTTAAACTTTTTATATATTCTAAGTCCTTAGTGTGACTTAAACTTTTTATATTCTAAAAGAAATAGAACATAATGACCAAGAGAATGAAAGCAAACAATAGTATTATAGAAGAAGCAATGGGGAAAATAATAACTATAATATTACATTTCTTCAAAAATAACTAATATTACATAAATATTATTTAGAGGAATGACATTTTCACAACTAAATTTTAAACAACTTTTCTCTCTTTTCATTGGACAATAACAATAGAGGAAGAAAAAGGAAGAGAGATAAAAAAATACAATAAAAGTATGAGAGAAAGAGTTATCACAAAAATTGTTTAAAAATAGTTGTTCAAATATCATTTCTCTATTTTTATTTGAAAATGTGACATTTACAATAGTACCAAAAAAGTTATAAATAATAAAAATTACTTATATGCCCCGAATCAGAAAGGGTCACCTATATGATAGTCCATATTTAGATCTACAAATATAAAATGCAACTCCTCAACAAAAAAAAAAGGCAAATATGTAAGAAGATGATATTGAATTGAATTTCTCAAAATCTAAAAATTAAAACCATGTTTAACCAATTTCTCTTCAATGATGGTGTTTAACTGCTCAATCATTTTAGTTGTGAGAAGCTTTTCTCCATCTCCAACTTGGCCACGACGAAAATAAGCTTTGTTTTCAACACCAAATGACACTTTCCCAGTCTTATTAACCTCCAAGTTGCTCAACTTCTCAAAACTGCACAAATTTAATATATCATCAACCACCCCTTTAGATTCTTCTTCTTTGCTAAAAGGACACTCCAAAAATTCAGCAAGCTTTTTCAAATGAAAATTAGGCTTCATTTTCATTTCTTCAAATCTCAAAAACATAACCTTGTTTGATTTTTCCAAGCTTTCCTTCCAATAACCTAATACATGCTCCCAAAAGGGTCCAAACAAAGTCACCCCTCTAGTAAAGTTATCAAAAGACTCTTCTAATGGAAGTGTTCCACTACTTTGTGATCTTACCTTGTTTGAGAAATGCCATAGTGAAGCAAAAGTGTCTTTAGGATCTCTACAAAGATAAACCATCTTACAACTTGACTCTTTTACAGATTTTGGCAACAAAACATATGGAATGTGTGTTGCAAAGAGTCTTGGAAGGGATAATGAATTGATGTTAGGGACATAATCTTTATCATAGTAAAGGTCAATCTCCAAGAAGGGAACAAGAACATGAGGGTTTGTAGTGAGTAAAGGATGATTGATATTATAAATATCTTGATATTTTTTGCGGTTTATCAAAGCAAAGGTTAATGCTTTGAGCCAAGTGGTACCTGATTTGGGAGTGGTAACTAAGAGGATATCTGTATTAAGAGCTTGAAAGTGTTTTTGACAAGATAAAACACCTTGGAGAATCCTTGTGCCAATCCAAAATCCTTGATATTGATGAAAGTGAGTACTAACCCATCCTTTTTCTAATGGTAAGGTTTGTATCAACTCCTTGCATTCTTTGCCTAAGTCATCTTCTCGCAAGTATTTTGGCACAAGAGAGTTTTCATCAAGTAGATTCCCAAGATCAATATCTATCTATATTTATATAGATAGATATATATGCAAGCATTATATTTATATGGCACTTCTAAAAAGTTCTCTCAACTTAAGTGATTTTTTGTCAACCATTTTGATTTAGTAATAATAAATGTAACATCTACTACTTCGGTACCTAACTATAGAACCAGTTTTACACACTTGTGCAACATTTGGTTTGGTTAATTTTGTTGGGTAGATAATTAATAATAATTCAATTTATGATTAAAATCGTGGTTAATTCAATTAAATAAAATTAGGGATCAAACCCTCAACTTTCTTATAACTTCACTTCTTCACTTCTCTACCTCGGCCACCAACCAAACCTTATTACACATGCCCTTAATTATTTTACATATATTTATGCAATCGACAACAAATATTACGATAAACACATAAGTTAATTCTTTGTCAAAAAAACATAAGCTAATTCTATTTCGTAAAGGGGAAAATGTGAAAATAATATGAATTTTAACTAATTTAATAAAGTAACCAACTTTTTTAATTCTTGTCATTTAGTATATGGCGCTTATATTTAGAGATGTACATAAAAAATAATGGTTTGAGAATCATTTATCTTTCTGCACAAATCATTTATAATTGGAGAAAGGTGGTCCCTTTAGTAAAAAACAAATAATTGTACTAAAAAATTTCTTTGTAAGCACTAAGCACATGCTGATATTGATGCAAAATACACTTTCATATCGTGCATATTTTATTATGGAAGACTGGAAATTAAGAGTTATAACATGAGGTTTAAAATTTACATATATCCTTCATTTTTAGGTTATATCCTTCATTTAAAATTATGGGAAAGTTATTTTAAAATTATGAGTTTTTTTAGAAATATATCCTTCTGGAAAAGTTAAACTAAAGAATTAAAAAAGAGAGGTTTGAAATTTGGCTTGATGGTGAGTTTCAGCGTGGATCCAATGTATTTATAGACCTAAAACAAAATTTAAATAGAAGTCTTTTAAGTGTGTTGAGAAAGAATAACACAAAAAGCAATAATTCTTTTTTCATAGTTTGAAAGTAATTTTATTTAAGGTGTGTCAATCATTAAATGTGGAAATCTCATCACTCAAAATTTAAACTTTGGCTCGTTACTTTGAGAGGCTAGCCCCTTTCACTAGAGTCAACCCATTAGCACAAGAACTTTTTTTAAAAAAAGAATACTTTAATGATTAATATATGTTTAAAATAATATTTAGTATCGACATTATTTACTATTATTAGATCTTAAAATATCGAAACAATATTGAATTCTGAAACAAATATAAATTACTTTTTACTTCTATAAACTTTGATTACACACTACCTATCTGATATATTTTCGACAAATAACATCAAATTCAATTGATAGTATTATAAAGGGAGAAAAAAAATTACTCATTAAAACATACAGAAATTTGCTCCATCTCATTAGCAACAAACATACCAATAAATGAATTTCCAGTAAGCTTTTTACATGATGTTGGTTAAAGAATCAAATAAGTTATGTTTGGAACAGTCAAAAACTCCATCTCGTTTTTATACACATTATAAAACAAATGTATTGATTTTGGAATATATTGATGTAAGGGTCCATATCAAGAACAAAATGCAAGAGCTTCATTGAACTTTAGACTATGTAAACACTATGTTATGAAAATTCCTTTCCTTTAATGAGAAACGAAATTGAAACTAATCAGAATCAGAGTCTGGAAGTGGCATCTGGTAAGCATCAGATGGTTCGAAATCTGTCATGGAAGGGGGCGCGGTTTTACCGGACGGTCTCCGGACCCGGTCATTTGGTTTCGGTTTTCTTTCATCGTGGGAAGGCGGCTCCTGTCAGCAAAAATTTACAATTATTTCCTCATTATAAAAATATTCAAGACAAGACAACAAAATTCAAACAAAACTTTACCGTGGAACTTGGTTGAGTTGGTTGTTTTGACTGAGATAGATGAGCTTGTTGGCTTCTTCTCAGCCATATGGTGCCCAGAGAAATTAAGGCTGCCAAAAGCAGAAAAGGACCGATTCTTGGATCATCGAGGTACACAGAAAGTCCACCAACAACACCAAGAATATGCTGCTTAATATTTTTGAAAGGAATCTGTTGTGCAGTTTTAGACCAAATAGGTTCTGTGTCATCTGGTACCAGCTTAGGAGTTCTTAGTGTCTGCAAAGAGAACATAGCATTGCATAATAAGAAAACTATACAGAATTTGTCCCATCAACAACTATTTCTTACTTAAAGCATCAACCTGCCCATTATAAATTAAGGTAATATTCAAAATCATGAGACAAATATGAAAAGCACTAGTAATCTAACACGTCCCCGCAAGTTAATGTTTACTAATCTAACACGCTCCACAAGTTAGTTACAAGTACACCCTTAGAAAAGAAAAAGAAAAAAAAAAATAAATGATATGCATCTTGGAATTAAGAATGACTGGGGCCAGATGGCAACCGAGAAAAAACTAGGGAGCAGGCGGAATACTGACTACAAAGGTCATGGATGATCATGGTACCATCATCATAACATCTTGAGGTTGAATTTTAGACAAGAATGAGAGCGAAAGATAAATACTTTTGGAATATGGTTATGGTGCAGTGTGGTATGATTGAATAACAATTTGATACAGAAGACCTAAGCACTAGACCTACATATATACTAATACAAGACTTCAAATCCTAAATGAATAGAAAAAATGGAAAACAAATTATAGTAATAGTTAAGAAATATGAAAACTACTTGTGACATATAATCTACAATTCACTATGATAAGAAACTAATCTTATGAGATAAACTAATATACTCCAACATAATATCAGGATAATATAAGATATTTCTGTGTATTCCAACAAGGCTTAGAAACAAAACTTCCCAAGTTAAAAAGACTTACAAAGAATGGCAAATCTCTGGAGTCACCGTCTTTTATTATATTTGAAAGCCATTGGGTTATCTGCTTGAAAACAGAAAAAATGGAAAATATCGGTAAGAGAGTGGTGCATTAAATCTATGCAGTTGTAGACAAGTAATTCTCACAGCAACAGGTTATTTCAAAAAAATGTAAAACTAATCATGCAGTGATTCAGAAAATGCAAGCACCATAAAAAGCAACACTTCTCTATCTAAAAGTTTGATTGTAAAACAGCAAACCTCTGAATCATCAGCTGTGCCCTTGTACCCAGCTACAAACTGGCCTGCCTGATCGGTATCATCGATTAAATCTTGGACCAGCAATGATTTCCACTTTGAAAGATCTTGTGTCCTCGTATCAACAGCACTACTATTCCTTAGGTAACGGATAACAAGCAACCGAGGAATATCAGTCATTCCCTTCCGTTGTCCACAAGTGGCTTCGCTTGCACCCTCACCAAGGTAAAATTGGCAATAGTCCTGAATAATAATAAAAATAAAAAATTCAAACACACCCAAGGAATTTAAGTAAACTCTCACTGAAAAATGTAATAAAGCTATAGGAAGTAGGTCTGCCATGTGCAGCTGCTACCACAAGTACAATCACATATTTCCGCTTACATCTAAATACAATATATTCAATTCAAATAAAAATTGAAAGCCAAAGACAATAGGCATCAGAGATTAAGGAGCCACTCGATTAAGGAGCACAGTGGCACGTACAGCAATAAAGGTAGTCCAGACTCCAGAGCCTGTAGGTCGTAGAGAGAAATGATTCTCCTAACAAACTCTTAGAAATTAAGAAGCATGATTCTCACCACCACACTCCCAGACACAATATATTCCCCTTCCCTCTAACTGAATTCCTAGAATCTAGCTCCACTTCACAACTAACTCTTCCTCTAAGTGGGTCCTGTATATTTGGGTCTATGTATATAGATCATGAACCTATCAGAATTATTCAATTCTTATGATTCTGTTTATCTAAATTGTTGGATCTTTTAGTTTCACTGCTGAGTATGGAACTCATGCTTTTCAAATGCCTCTAGACACACATACTAATGCCAAACGTTTCATTCACAAACTATGAAGGGTAACACTAATACTAATACTAATACCAATACCAATACCACAGTCCACAAGGCTCTATAGGCTAATCAACAAACTATGTGTAACATACAATACCACAAGGCTCTATAGGCCAATCAACAAGCCATGTGTAACGTACAATAGCACAGAAATGATACATTTTACACGTATGTCAACTAGTATGTCATCCTAAAAAGTTAGTATTGTTAAAGATGACCATGTAACACTGAAATTGTATCGTGATAAAAAATTAATAAGCATGCTAAACCAATTTCATAAAACAATTTAGAAGTAAAATCAAATGACAGGTTCAAATTGATGTGTTATACGCAACCACCATCTAGATGATTAAACATTGACATTAGACAAGATAGGGCAGCAACTTAGAATAACGTTTTCTTGATCATCAGAGCTCATTTTCAAATAATATTGGCATCATTAAAAACATATTCTGAATACATATCTATTAAGTTCATTCACTAATGCTTAGTCTCAGCTTTGTGTAACACAATATGACAGAAATTGAGCATCAATCAACCCAATGAAATAAAAGAATTACCTTCTGCTTTTCACTGTCAAGCCAAGCAAATGTCAATCGCTTTCTCTTAAATGCATCCACAACTGGAGCCAAGGATTCATTTTCAGATGATGCATCTAACTCACTTTGCTTAGCCAATGTTTCTTGGACCCTGCAAATAGTCTATGGACATACATTACAACATCTGACAAATTTGACATGTGCATGCTTGTTTAAAAACTCAAATGCCCCAGGTCCCTACCGAAAATACCAGTGATTTGATATTGACGAGGAAGCAAAGAAAAAGACAATTCATTTTAGGAACATATCATGCAAGTTAGGTTAAAAACAATATAAATACATACTTCACGCATTTTGTTCAACTCCACACTTGGCCTTCCCACTGCAATAGCACAATACCAAATAACTGTATCATATCCAGCACGAGAATAACCACGGGGATCACAGCCTAGCTCCATCGATGTCACACTCCTTAGTTGTGGTAGTTCTGTACAGAAAAAGGTCATAATGAATAATATCCTAACATTATATACCATTAAATGAATTTTTTCGTTGCATCACCTCGCACCCCACTTTTCTAAAATAAGTGTGGGTAAGAACGTTTTTGTTATTAAAAATTAGTTATCAAATGAACTGGACAATTTTTAAATTATAGATCTGTATCTACCTTGATCTTTATTATTTTCCATCATACTCAAAAACAATGAATTGTTAACTGAACCTGCAGCACACAACACAGATAGTCAGTTAAAGGAAGACTAAAGTATATGCAATCGGATCTCTGGTAGAATGGCAAAGAATCAACCTACCATGGTGCACAACAGGTTTGACACCTGGGTCTTTAAGAAATACTATAGCAGGTGCAGATTCTACCCCAAATCTGATATTAAGGAAATAAAAACAAAATAGAGTCAATAAATTATTACATCAAACTGTGAATCAACAAGCTGATAAATATTTATTTAAAATATTCACAGCGCTATCTTCTATACGGGAAAAGTAACACAGAACATTGTCCTCCAGTTTAGGTTTAATGAAAATTGCAACTTACGCCCCCAACCAATAGGATGATTCCTCTTCCCGCCAGAGAATGAATGCAAATGAAGCATGAGCCCAATAGTCTTTTGCTACTTGTCGTATAAATGGAGAAGCACGCTCCCCAGATTTTGAGAAAAATATTACTTTCACCTATAATATGGTTCACAAATATTCAACCCTAATTAAAACAAATAAATTCAAATATAGATCCATCGAATCAAAGAGCATATAACAAACATTATGACAACCGTAAGCCTTTTAAAAATGTTTTTTATAATTAACAAACTGGTACCAGCAGCAAATTAGAGTAATGAGATATACGCATGACATAGACCACCTAATCAGCCATAAGAACTCCACAGTTAAGCTAACTCGCCCAGTGGAAAAAAGCTTTATTTGGTATTTGTTGAAGTTAGAATTTTAGATAAGGAAGAAGGGAAGAGAATAAAACTCAAAGTTAATAATGTGGTTTAATATTATCCACTTGTAATTATATAGACCACCTAATTGCCTTAGAGAACGATGAAAAGAAAACTCCAAAAACTCCCCAACATAATTTGCTACCTAACTTAATTAAGATGCCGGTACTTCACATCAACAACAATCCTAACAAGGAGAATAAATAAGGAGACACCTAGCAGCGGAATTATAAGAAAACTATTTATGTTAAGAAAATTAGGGGAAATGAAAATACAGAAATCAATTTACATAAATAATAGAAGAGTAAAGTAATTCTACCTTATGATGACTACTTTTTCCAAAAAAATTTGCCACCTGAAATTTTATAAGTAGAGTTCAAGGTATATATCAATCAGTAAACATAGAAATTTGAACAAGCAAACATAATAGGAATCAAACTATTAGCAAACAAATTACCAATGACTCCTTTGTGTAGTAGTTAATTTGAGGTAAAGCCAATACAGTTGTTGCAAACCAATTTGTGACCGCGTCAATCGTAGGCTCACCATCAAACCTAACACATATAAATCACGTACTGAAATTCCATGCTGTAGTATATGACTAATGCAAGTATCATATGGTATTGGTAACTATATAAACTAAGTTAAATGTTAATAACCCTCAGTGAGTTAGTTAACAAAAAGGATTTTCAAACTCGTAAGGATTTTCAAAATTGTAATTGTGTGTCATCAAATCAAACCATTTTCTTTGTCTTATAGTAAAACTCACCTGATAAAGCATTTTGCAGTACGACATCCAGGGGGAATGGCAAAAAGAGATGGAATTCCTGGATAAATATATTCAATATGTCAAGACAAGCAACTTATGTATTTGGAAATCAAGTAGAATAACTCAAATTTATAAGACTTCACCGTATCAAATGATTTATATAGAGTAACAATGCTCAAACGAAGATATATGAGCTTGTCATGGATGGACCCACGTTGGTGGGTCTGGGGACGCATGTCCCCACCCACTTCAAAACCATTTATATTACTATTACTATTACATATATACAAAATAAGCATATACAGACCCCAACATAGTCAGAATTAACAGCATGCCTGAAACTAGTCTGATTTATGCAAAATGAAACAATCTTTAAAACTTTACTCAGCACATACCATTTCTGAAAAAGGGTTTTCCTGTTGATCTTTTATCAGCAAAGTAAACAGAGACCTCCTTCTCACCAAGTTCCACCATACCAGTCTTTGCAAATCCATCCAATAAAGAAGCTAGAAGCAAAGAAAACATAAATGACATACCAATTTAAGTTCTGTTTATAAAATGAAAACTATACGGCACATTTAAAACCATGGTACACCTAACTCGGAGTTTGTGATCAAATAACATACCAATTTTATTCCAGGACTTAGAGAACTCAGCACAACGATTGCTTCCCGATGAATACAACTGATACATACATGTATGATAACTCAGGAACTTTTTAAGAAAAATTATAACAAAGTTAAAGATTATAGAACTAGGCAACAATGGTGATAAATAGTCTTTGCCAGAAAGATCAAACAAATACATCTTTTGTGGAGCAGCTGCGCTACACCAAAAATGAACTTGATGTCTTCCAGATTTACAAATGTAATAAACATAATTCATAGTTTCAGAAGCCTCAGACAACATGAAAACAAATCCCTTAAAAACAGAGTAACAGGTTCAGATAATTTGACATTTCTGTTGTTGAATAACCATAGGGAATACAAATCCCCATCTAACTTACAAACCGAGATCTAAAAGAAGTAAAAATCAACAATGTTGAAATAAAGAACCCTCGTCAGGATTAAGAGTTGTTGCAGCAGATGTTTAGTAAATTGAACACCTCAATATTATGCAGAAAATTGATGCATATTATTTGATAATTGACTATCGTATTACTTATTTGTTATTTGTTAATGTCGACACCTTTCTACAAGGAGGCATCCCATTTTGGTGCTACTTGCCTCAAGCCATTAAAAACCCCTTGTATGAAAGTGAGACATTTAGCAAATAAAACCCTATCATTTTAAAACATTTTAACTCTATTAAAATAAATTAGCATCCCAGTTATAGTTCTTAGTCTAATGTGGTATAAATGTTGTATTCTGGAATAAATATTCTTCAGGTTGAACAAATTATTAAGATCTTACATCAGTTCCCCATGTTTCAAAAATGATAAAATGTTGCATTCTGGAAACAACAGCTCATAACATTTAGCTTAGTTGTTAGCATGAAAAGAATATATTTTATGTTAGCTTCTTTTCCTATCCCTAAAAACATACATAAAGACTTAACGAGAATCTCAAATACCAACTTATATCATATTGGTTATAAATGATTGGCAGGCCTCACCCCAAGGAGCTACCTTTGGGGATTGAGTTATACTTAGTCTAAATCCTATGATGCTATCAGAGTCTATCCTACATATGTTTTTAGACCATCCAGTTCTTGCGCCACCCATAGGTGACTAAATATGACCAAAAGAGTGGTTCTTAGTGGTGGGCAGCCTCCACCCCCTTGGCCTGGATTTTGGAAATCGGTTAGGCCTAATCATAATTTGAAGACAGTCAAGACAATTTCACAAACGGATATCATTAGTTGTGATATATCAGCATATTCTACACTGTACGTACCTGAATTAGCCATGGCTTTGAATCTGGAAATATAGACTTGAAATCACTTGCAGTAATGACTTTAGTAGATTGATCAATAGACTCTGAGGGGTAATAAATAATGTATGCATCAAATATTTCCATGTCATAAATCCTTTAAGAATATTCAACAAATAATTCCTGTCATTTATGATGAAGGGCTTGACTAACCAGAAGAAGGGGTGTGTAGTAAAGGGAAGTCCAATTCTGAAATGCTTTTCCCAGCATAACGCTTGTTGGCACTCTCAATGATATGCTAGCATAAAAAATTATATTATTTAGTTGAGAAAAATTGGAGTCGACAATATATCAAGAACAAAACACACACTCTTGGAACAAATTGTAAAGAACAAACTCGAGTTTTCAAGAATGCAAAAGTACTCACAAGTTGTTCATCGATGCCAAATAAGTCGTAGTCTCTTTTCCATACAGGATTAGTCAGCAACTCATAGGCATATCGAATCTGTAAAATTTCAGAACACATTAAATACAGAACCATAGTAAATCAACAACACTTGTGTCATAATGGACAGCTTCCAAATGAAGAACATACTGAACCATAATGTAGTGCATGAGTAAATGGTAGGAAAAAGACAATACCAAAGTACAAATAAAGTACTAGTAACATGCTTCTGTGTTACAATATCCAAAACATATTCATCATTTCATTTTCAAAGGAGTTATGTTGCTTTGTAGGGTTCAAGGGTTGAGATATATAAGATATCCAAATTCAAGTTACAATTATAAGATATCCAATTGTCACAGCTACAATCAGTTTGGGATCACACCTTTTTTCTCACTTCCATACACTTCAATAGTACCAAATACCAATTGTTTCATCTTGCTAAAAATAATGGGCTTTGTCAACAGACTGATTCACACTAAGTAGCTTCACTAGCAAAGACTGTATTTGAACTATAGATTTAAACCTCTCATACATGATACATTAACAAAGCACTTATTTTTTTCATATCACATCTCATATAGTATATGCACTATTTATTTTAAGATAGCGCAGTTCAACAGGTCAACGTTGTAACTGTATGTGTCTGACTATAATGGATTCAATGCCTATGAACCAAAATGACTGCACTGACGTACATTCTTGGAAAACTGTCTTTCTACAATGCTCAAATGATTTAACAGAGTCTACTGTTTAAGAAATACAATATACTTTATTCAGCATAGAATAAATTAAATCAAAAGTCCAATACAAAAACTTAACAACAATCAGACAAAAGTGAAACTGGGTAGAATTATCCTAATCGTAGTTTTTGCCACTCTGCGCCATTTTTAATAAAATACTACTTCACATTACCGCATAGGCATAGCTTTTCCTCTGTATCAAAGACCTTTTTCTTTGAGGATTAAAGTGCATTACACAACAATCAAACGATAGACTACATAGCTCATAAATGGAACTAACCTTTAAAAACTCGCGGACATCAGATACTTCCACATCTGAATTCCTGAAAGACCATGAAAATAGTCGCATAAGATCGTTAACAAGGATGCTGATAAAAGTGTCGTCAAAGATGCCACAATTTGTTTTTCATATTCAGAGTAAACTAATACAGGACAACATGTTCAACAAACTACTTGATAATTAAAAATCGTTGTTCTTTATTTGAATTACTTTACTAAGGGTATGTTTGGATTGAGGGTTTGGAGGGGAGGACTTATTTTTCCTTTTTAAAAGTAATGACACTATAAAATGTTTTCAGAAATTAATTAAGTGTGATTGAAGTATTATATACATTTATGATGATGTTCTTTCAAAAAAAAAAATTAAATATCAAATATATATCAAAATATAGAAACCCTGTGTTGCAACAATCAAACTCCATTATATGTTATACAAACCCTAACTAAAAGCAAATCCTACAAAAACTTGGAACAAATGTAACCCACCAATCTATGGTAACTTCAAAATATGAAAAATATAAAATATGAATGCTACAGTGCCCATGTTAAGTAGAGTGCAATTACATAGCCACAACTTATCTACAACAGACCAAACCCAAACTGAAACCAAACATTTTACAATCTACCCCCCTTATCCTATACCATATATATTGCTTAAGATTAAGTGTATGTTTGGTTAACAGTTGAAAAACTGCAAGGAAGGTTTGGACTTGATAACATCTCAAATTGACCAGGTCCTGGTGATCATTAGATAGCTCTAGTCCTTGCACATAAATCAGAGTTTTAAATTGCATTCAGATGGCAATTTCTGTAATGGAAACACAATTTTAAACCATGTTCGCGACAATGTTATTAGGTAAAAAGGACTGTGGCAAAGGTAAGAAGGATTTTTAAAAGAAAAATCTCTAAGACAACGATTTGAGTTGTGTCATCAAGGTTTTTGAAAACTCTGCAACCCCAATGTGACCGCAATTAAGACTGCATCAGCTACAGTGCATTTGACCGCAGTTCTCCACAATATCAAGAATCGTGAAGGATCACGATGTGATCACAATTTAAAATCTTGAAGGAGAGTATGAAAATAACGAATACATTATAAAACATGCCGAGGAACACTAAGTGTTCATCCACGCAGTAGTACTCCGGATTATTTGAGCCTATCTATTGACATAAGTTTGCTGAGATTGTTTGGGAGAACTTGTGAAAAGAACTTATGACATTTTTCTTCAGGTTTTTTCAGCTTATTTGCATAAGTTCTCCAAGATAGCTAATGAAAACAGCTTATAGCATATACAAAACCAACTTAACTTAATTTTATCTCTTGCTATAGAAATAACTTACTTAAGCTTATAGAAAAGTGTTTATTATGATAAGTGCCTGTGCTATAAGCTGCAAATAAGCTGTTAATCCAAACAGTGCCTCTCAGTCTATAATCAATCACTTTTCAATATTTTGCAACATACAATTACTTTGCATAGTAAAAACTTATTATCTATGAAGTACTAACCACTAAAATATTCCAAGTATTTTCCCAAGCTAACAGGACACGACACGACATTGATAATAATTTAAGAAAATAGAAGTGATAGAATGTCACTACATCAATATATTATACACCGGATACGTCTTCAATCTGAAGTATCAGTGCTACATAATTGTCAAATGCAACAACAAAAAAAAACCATTCAGTAACAAAATTCAAAGAAACAAACTAAAATTGAATTACCATTTAGATTCAAGATTAACATAAGCCTCCTTCACTTCATCAATTGAACTATACATCTTAATTCTCAAAACTGCATTCACCAAAACAAAAATTCAACAAAAAAATTACTACAAAGAAAATAAAAAAAAAAGGTAGTTACTAGTTACCATCATAATGAGAAGGAGGAAAAGCATTGGGAATAAGAAAAAGCTGGTAGAACATAGCAGCAGAGAAGAGAAGAAGAGGAAGTGCATAGGCTTTGATGATGGAAGCCATTGAAGGTGAAGAAGGTGGTGGAGAAGGATTCGTCGGAACCCTAGACATAGCGGTGGTGGTGGTGGTGGTGGTGGTGATTAAGAATTCAGATGAAAGAGAATAAGCGATCGTGTGAAGGTATTTATAGACTCCGTGGTTTGTTTGTTTCACTATATCTTAGGAGGAGAACATCACGGTGTGTAACTAAACTCAAACTTCGAAGAATGTTTATGTGTTTAAAGTTGTTTTCTCAATAACAATTGTATCTTTTCCTTTCAAAAAAAAAACAAAATATTAAAACAATTATATTTTTTTTAAAAGGAAAAAACACCAAAATTTAATAAAATTTAATAATATTTTTTTTTAAAGAAAATTTAATGATATTATAGAATATGACATTATTCATACTAACGTTGAGATGGACACTACTTTTTTTTTTATTGTATGTGTTTGTCGTAAATAAAAACAAGAGATATCAATCTTTCTAAAAAAAATAAGATTATTTAATATTGTTTCTATTGTAGTGGTGTTGTTCCTATTTTAAAGGGATTTGTTTTTTAATTAATATTTTGATTAATATTATAAAAATAGTAAATAAAATAGTTTTTTTTTGTGGTGGCCGGTGTTTGAACCGCAGACCTTGCATGTATTATGCATTGTCCCAACCAACTGAAGGGTAAATTTATTGCAATATATAAAAACCTGCTAGAGGGTATAAAAGTAAAATATTGATGTTTCATTTTCTCATGCGCCGAATAGAGTTGGAATTGACATGTGTATTCAGGATGAAGATGGTCATTTTGTGTTGGCCAAAACATAGTGGTCGACTCCACTCCTTGACGTTGATTTGGAGGAGGCCTTAAGACTGTTATCGGCTCTCATATGGGTTCGTGATCTTCAATTGCGTATTGTGGATTTTGAGGTTGATTCCAAAACTTTAGTGGATAGTGTAACACCTTTAAACCCGAAATACTATTTAAAAGTAATAATTCAACGATTATAAGAACATATCAAGGTGATACTCTTCAATTTTCAACACATATCAAGTCTCCGTCATAAAATATCCAATCACAACGATAAGTCTCAGTAACATTAATGGCATACATCATATCTCAAAATAAGTACATCATCAAAATGAACTCAAGGTTCCTCAAACATAATAAAATAACATAAATAAAATTCCTACAGTCCTAATCAGAGCACCACTAGACAAGACTCCAAAATCAAAGCGGTAAAAGACGAATAGGCTCCAAGCCGTCCTTGGGAAACTAACGGCAACTATCTGTCCTCTACCTTCAAATCTTCACTACAAGGATGTAGGCGACCATTTGCAACATGTAGGATAAGATATAAATTCAACTTACAAAAATATGGACGTATATGTATAGTATTAGGATCACAACATCATTTACACATATTCATCTTAAGCAGTACCATATTCACATGTATTCTTATTCAATTATTTAAATAGATATAACGAATCTCAAATCATCATCACAAGTATATAAACAAGTATTCACATCATCGAATTATCACCAAGTGGAATGCATAGCATTCACACTTCATCATCATCGTCAAATCACACATTTTTCACATAGATACACAAAGCCATATACGCATCTTTCACATAGTCAAGTACACAATTTCCACATAGACTCATATGCATGCAATGTTCTAATTCGACTCTATATGCATGTGGTACCATTTTGGATATCAGAGGTATGTTTCTGAGTGATCCCACAGTCACTACACCGTCACTTTTCACTGTCACTTGGACTAACCATGAATGCACGAACATTTCATTACCCATCACATTCACATCATTAGATACTCATCATCATATAACCATTTACAGGCCAACATTCCATAATTCATCAATTCACTACTTTATTCGATTTTTCAATATTCACATATCCTAAGTTACATGCTTATACATACTTATCCTTCACACATGATATTCCTATGTTCAACATCACATTAGTTCAAGCATCACGACTTTTATTCATTTTGAAAACACTAGCTCATTCTAACTCATTTTCAAGTTCCAAAACAGATTCCATTCGTCTCAAAATCACTTGAAACAATTCAATCCAAGGAAAGCATTGATCACTTATCAATTAACCATATCCATTATTCATATAATCTCAGTCACTATTGTTTTCATAGATGTTTCATAGTTCATTGTAAAAGTTATACTGAAGTTTCATGAAAAACGCAGCATGATCCACATGTAGTATTTTGATCATAACTCAAGTTCTAGATGTTTGGATGGAGTCAAAACAAAGACAAAAGAAAACTAACATCCATATCTACAATTTTCTTTAAGACACTTAAGGTTGATTCGATTCACATCGTTTTGAATCGATTCAAATAGTCAGAAAGAAATATTGATACGTTTCAAAGGTGTATTAATCGATTCAAAATTGCCCAGATGCAGATTGATACGATTCAAACTTTCTTGAATCGATTCAATGGCCTGGAAAACATATTTTTAGCCTTGGAATCACCCTCAAATCATCCCAAAAATCCCCATTTTGATCCCCTTTAGCCCAAAATCGATAGATAAACATTGCCCATAGTTAATACAATTAAATTAAGCACTTACATGATTAATGAAAGGAAAAGAAATCATACAACCCACAACTACCCAATTGCTCAAAAATCTCATATCACGAAAATAATCTACGATTCCAACACAACTCACGACTAGGCATATGATCTCTCAACTCAACTTGGGCACCAAATGCATGTTGATTCACTTGAAGTTGAGGAAAAAAAATGCTCGCAACATTAAGATAAAAAAAAGTCGAGAAGCCTTAAAAATAAACTTGTTTGGTAGCAACTTTAAGTTTGAGGTTTCATGAGTTGTTTTAAAAGATGTATTTTGACAATGTAATTTGAAAGAGTGATTTCATAGTAGGGGTAAGAATAAGTTAAAGTTGAACCGCTTAAGTAAACATATTAAGATATTTTTTAAATTACTATTGGTGTTTATACGAGCACTCCCGTGTTCATCTATCAACTTTTTTTATTGCGCTAACTGTATAAATTTTAAATAGTACTTTTTGTAAAATTTTGATTTTGATTAAAATTTGTTTTGATTAAAATTATATGTATAAATATTTGTGACTTTCAAATGTAAGAAACAATGTTTATATTTTTCAATAACACCAATAATATAAGAAATATAATATAAATTCTTATCTTTTCCAACAAAATTAATAATATAACATTCTTATAGAAGGATTTATTTAAGGATATAATTGAAAGTGAAAAAATCATCCAAAAATCTGAATGTTATATATGAGTTTTGTAAAAGGAATAAAAAGTTCTAACCCTTCTCTTGAAGAACCTTATCTTGACTTATCAACAAGAAAAGAGAATGTTCAGATAGGATGATTTATTTGATAATAACTAATCCACTCCTTCAAGTGCAACAGTCCTTAAATCTAATGTTACAACAATACAACAAGCTTAGCCTATAATAGTTTGTCACCTCAACCAATTGGGGTATCTTGAAAGTTCAATAAACCATATTATACCCCTAATTAAGTTGTATTACTAACTCTTGTAATGTAACTATAGGAAGACCAACAACCATAAATCTCTTTTCTTTCAAAAAAATAAAATAAATCTCTTAAACCACTATTATTCTTGTATTAAACCTCACATTCTAATGTCACTCCTCCTTTATGAAAGGTCTGCATAATTTCCGATATGTTCACCTATGTGATAGAACATAGAAATTAATAGTAACAATTGTCCCAATTCAAGAAGGGACATGTCTCCTAAGAATGGGAGGAAGAATAGAACTTTTATTTATTACTTTGCTTGGTTATTCATTCACAAATTACAACCTTAATATAACACACCAATAAGTAACTAAATTCCTATAACTACTAATAACTTCATAAAACTACTACTAATAACTACCTATTATATAATTAAAAATTAACACTATAATATAATATTGACATAATACTAATATATACTCATAATTATAATTTATATTACATATAAATACATACTTAATATTTTATCTTATACACGTACCATTACTCCATTCGTCCAAGACATTCTTGTCCTCAAGGTTGTAATTTGCACAAATATAATATCCACAAGGATCATATGGTGTTGTATTCCATAAATGCGGTGCACTTGCTTGTTTAGGCCACGAGTCAATTTCATTGATGAATAATAATTTAACAATGAATTTGGTAGACATAACTGAATGATTCCTTAATATTTGTGCAAAGGAATTGACTTCGGTTGATTCTAGTAGAGAAATCAATTTGTCATTGATATCACTTTGTTGCATCACCACTTCTATGGGTTTTTGAATCCGATAACATGTGGTTGACACAAAACAATCAAGTCTATCTTTGAAGTGATAGAAGATCCTGACACGATGATGGACAATTAAGAATCAATCATTCTTTGCAATGTGTCATTCATTCTTGTAAGTTCTTGAATGATTTTACAAAATGATTCATCTATGCGTTGATCAATTTCTCTATGTGACTCACGTATGAGAGAATTGGAATTCATGGATGAAATAGAGTTGGAAGATGAATGTATGTTCGAAGATGAAATGGAGTTCATTGATGGAATAGAGTTGGAAGATGAATGTATGTTCGAAGATGAAATGGAGTTCATTGATGGAATGTTGGTTGAAAAGGAATGAGAGTTCATTGATGAAAGCACCAATGATAAAACATAAAAATTAATCGTAACAATTATCCCAATTCGAATATAGATTCTATTTTGGACATAACATGTTGTGTTTACTGCTTCTGCCCAGAAGTGTTTAGCCAAATTATTTTCATGAATCATGGTTCTGGCCACTTCTTGTAAAGATCTATTCTTTCTCTCTACAACTCCATTTTGTTGTGGAGTTCTAGGAGAAGAGAATTCATGGACAACTCCACATCATAACAACTATCACAAAACAGACTAATGCTAAGTAGGTTATGTCTAAGTCCATCAACAAACCACACATTATTAATAGCGATAGAAGAGCTACCAATAGTTCTCATACCAATGATTTTGCCAGTCTGGTTTCCTCTAAATCCCACAGTTCCTCCCTCTTTCATTGTTAGGGTTAGGAAAATAGAACTTTCTCTTGTCATGTGTCGTGAGCAGCCACTGTCCAGGTACCATTACCTCTATTTTTCCTTTGTTCTTAAGGAAATCTGCGTCATCAAGAATTTCAGACTTAGGTACCCATATCTTTATGGGTCCTTTAGGGTTAGTCTTGAAGGATTTAGTCTTCTTTTGTGTCTTGCTTGAAGTTAAGTGGCTTATGTTCATTCAAGACTTTAGGTTTAGCATCATTTGATCTTGAATCCCATGAAACAATTGTTTTCCTCGTCTGAAACTTAGACTTTAAGACTCCAGACGTTGAGTTCTTCAGAACCTGAGATTTAGGTTCTGGCCTCTTCAGAATCTGAATCTTTGGAGTCTTAGATTCAGAGTTAGTCATAACCTTAGACTCAAGATTCTTTGACTCTGAAATATTCACAGTCTTAGAATTAGAAGCTTCAGCTTCTGATTGGATCACAACTTCAAATTCAATAGCTTCAGGCATAAAGTAAATTTTCAAACCTTTCCTTAATGCATTCAGAACATGATTTAAAACTGATTCCATTAGGTACCCCTTCTGAAAAACTAAGTCCTCTACCATTGTTCTGATATATGTTATAAATCATAGAAGCTACTTTACTTCTGTCAATACTAGTCATAATAAAATCCTCAATAACAATTTCTTGTTTACTTAAAGGTTTCTCATTACACTTATCATTTAGTTTCAGACAAAGATACTTAAGTTTAGCTTCATAGTTTCTAACAATAAAGTCATAACTCTCATTTTCATTTTCTCACTCTTCTAGATCCAAGAGAGTTTTCTCATGTTGTTTCAATAAACTAACATATTTTTCTTTTAAATATTTCAACTCATTGGATCTGTTTTCAAAGTGTGTGAGAAGCTCTTTAAGAGACTCAATAAGTACAGTTATGGTAATATTAGAATATACCTCATTTTCATCTTCAGAGTCTGTTCCAAATTCTGCATCAGAAGTCGTGGCAGGCACTAACCCCATAGCCACATTTGCTTCATCTTCAGCTTCATCTTTGTCAGACCCTGACTCATTGTCTAAATCTTCTCAAGTATCCATCAGACTCTACTTGATCTATCTTCTGAACTTGTTGGATTTGAAGTTTGGTTTCTTTGATTTTTCCTTTGCTTTCTCTTTCTGCAAGTCAGGATAATCAGCAATGAAGTGACCATGTTTCTTGCAGTTGAAACAAACCTTCTGATCTTCCTTTCTTGATCCTTTGTAACCACTGCCTCTGCCTAAGAACTTCTTGCTTTTCCTTGCCAAATATTGAAGTCTATTGGAGAGCATAGTCATCTCTTCAACAACAATAAGATCTTCATCTGAATCTCCAGCATGAGACTCATCTTCAGATTCATTTGCTTTGAGTGCTTTTGAAGACTTTCCTTTAGACTTTAGTGCAATAGATTTAGGTTTTTTAACCGGTTCTTGTTCATTCAAGCCAATCTCATGACATTTGAGAGAGCTGATAAGATCTTCAACACTTAAAGTGTTTAGATCCTTTGCTTCCTCAATAGCAGTCACCTTAGGTATCCATTTGGCAGGTAAGCTCCTTAGTATCTTGTTCACATGATCATAAAGCTACATAAATTTTCTTCAGAATTTGAAGTCCAGTGACTAGAGTCTGAAACCTTGAGTACACAGTCTCAATGTCCTCATCCTCTTTCATCCTGAACAACTCATACCGATGAACTAGCATAGTAACTTTAGCTTCTTTGACTTTCTTGTTTCCTTCATAGTTAGAGCACAAAGAAGCAAACATTGCTTTAATAGTTGTTTTATCACTCATCTTCAAGTACTCTTTGTGAGGTAGAGAAGTAATAAGCAATAAGAATGCCTCTGATCTTGTAATGTTTCTTGTACATCTTCTTATGAGCAGCAATGTGTTTCTTCCTATCAACAGCAGCTCCTTCATCTAATTCCAAATCATTAACACCATCTTCAATGACATCCCCATAGTTCTTCATCTAAACCCATGATGTAACTATACATCTTGGTTTTCCACCAGGAGAAGGTATCAAGATCTCCATTGAACATTGGAGGCTTGTTTGAACCAGATGACTTGTCATCAGTACCATAATCATATGGTATAGCAACACCACTAGAAACACCATAACCACTTCCACCACCAGTTGACATGTTTTTCTCAGATCTTTTTCTGTTACACTATTAAGTGCTAAGACAACATAACTGAAGCTCTAGTACCAACAAAAAGGTTAGAAAAACACAAGAATGAGGGGTTGAATTGTGTTAACTTTTTCTTCATTTTAAACTAAGTCCAGAGTTCAGAGTCTGATAAAGTTCATATCCTAAGACAATGTTCAGAGTCTAATGCAGCATATAAAGTAAAGATAGAGAAAGAGAAGAGAAAGACACAAAGCAATTATACAAGTTCCTTCCACAATCCGGAAGTAGTCATGTCCCCCTTGCACTTCCAAGGAGAGTTCACTAGAATCAGAATCTAATTACAAATGCTCAAGCAAACAAGCAAGAGACTTCAAATACTCAAGCACACAAGCAAGATATTTCCAATGCTCAAGCACAAAAGCAAGAGACATCTAAACAAACAAAATTACGCAGAAAGATGTTTGGTTTGAACACTTGATATACAATCAGTGGTGTTCACAATACAAATCAGATACAAACTCTTAAGACTCAAGAATTTCTAAGATATAAAAGTTTATAAGAAATTCTAAGTGAACGGGTGTGCAACAATTTCATAAGAGTTTTGCAAATCTTCAAGTCTTCACTCCTTTATATAGAGGTGTGAAAGAGGCGTTGTAGAATTTCCAGCACATCAAAGAATCGTTGTTAAAGCTTGATCATCACCAAAGATCTGTTCCTTGATTTGGTTAATGTCCTAGGAGGGAATAATTTGAAATCTGTTCCTTGTTTGGAGATATAACCAGCGTAGACACAACTGTAGCAGTATTATGTGCAAACCATGTGCAGACAACAAAGTAAACTCTGAAGTAGATAAAATAGTCACAAGGAAGGGGGGTTTGAATTGTGACCCTTTAAAAATTATCCTGAAACTTAAAAATAATTCTCAAGTAGTTTACTTGGAATGGTTAAGTTAATATTCTGACTTCAGAACGTTCTGAAGTCAGAATATTAACTTAACCATTCCAAGTACGTTCTGAAGTTTATACACAAAAACTGTTTAATAAAGTAAGTGTGCAAGTGTCTGTTGTGTATACTGTAATTAAAGAGTATAGAGAAGAGAGAAAGAACACACAAAGATTTATAGTGGTTCACCCAATGTGGGCTAGTCCACTCCTCACAATTTTGTGAGAGTTTCCACTATGATGCTTGAGATAACCTCTCAAATCCTGCACCTTACAATCTTTGTTCACCTGAACAATTACAACTCTGTATTCTCTAAGCCTCAACAGGCTTGCACCTTG
>Ga0315914_1003092_pt1 | contig 25393 bp, 12 predicted proteins | sample MpolenodulesMG_FD_203920 | JGI IMG/M metagenome (GOLD analysis project Ga0315914, IMG submission 203920) | Medicago polymorpha root nodule microbial communities from Los Angeles, California, United States - elongated nodules | ecosystem: Host-associated > Plants > Roots > Nodule | place: USA... | reverse complement strand
GGGGCACGGGCCGTGCCATGTCTCTGACTTTGGGGGTGACATATTTTTGTCCCATATTTCGTATTTTCATCCCGAATCAGCTCCTAATCCTCTTTCTTTTGCTCCAAGACTGAATCTTCAGATATTCATTCCTGAAATATAATAATTTGCAATTGAAGTAAAATAGCTCAAAAAGGAAATAATATTTTAATAAAACTAAATCAATTAGGAGAGGGTAAGATGAATGAGAAAGAAGATAAGGGATAAACTTAGAAAATGGGATTATATTAGGAATGGTTCTTAAACAAGAGATGAAGGTAATAAAAGAATCTTAGAATAAAGGTTGAGTCTAATAACATAAGTTAAAGTTAAAGAGTATGAAACCAAAGTTAAACAAACATATGATGTTAGTGGCCTAAGGCAGTAGACGGTGAAGAAGACGAGTCGATATATGAAGATATGAATTCATAAGTTAAGGTAATGGTGAGAATAGGGCTTAAAACTAAGACGAGGAATAAGGATACGTTGTAGAGGGTAAGGTGTAGAGTTAAAATGAAAAATTAGAATGGTGAAGTAGTTTAAGGTAATGAAGATGCTAGGCGAAGGGATAAGACGAAGGCAATTAGAAATATTATTTGCTATATGACGATGAAGAATGATGAAATAAATGAGTTTTGAAAAAGACGAATAAAGACGAAAGATGTATTTAAGACGAAGAAAGATGAAAGATGTATTTAGGAACAACGAAGATGAAAGACGTACTTGTTCTATAATAACAAGTAAAATGACGATGATGTTTTAATTGTTCTAAAGATGATATGTTGAATGATGTGTTGATGAGATATTTGTTGTATGATGATTAGTGGGTCTGCATGCATCATAGCATATTGCATAAAGATGAAAGACGGGTGTATGATTAGTAACACAACTCTGGCATACATCATAAAGACGATAGGTTCTGGTATCGGTATGCATATAGGTCTAGGAACGAAGTGTGTTTGCATATGTCTCATGTTAGGTGTATATGAAGTATATGTGATATATGTGATATATGTAATATGTGTCAATTTTGATGTATTGTGAGTAATATGTGTATTTCTTTAATGTTTTAAAATTGAAAAATTATGATAATGATGATGTGTAAATAATGTTGTATAACATGATGAAGAATTGTGAATATGTTTTAACGGATTGATTGGATGATCCTATACCTATTTATATATTGTTCATGTATCTCAATATATGTTATAATGAATATTCTCACTCCTTTGTTGTTGTTGTGTACTATGGTGTCTGTACTCTTGGGGTATAGACACTTAGGACAAGGAGCTCTGTTTGCGGGACGTTTAGAAGGTGGCGACAGAGATATACTTCCGTAGTTATTATCTAATTTTTTCGTAGTCGAATAATCATGCGCTCTGATCTGTAACACTAGGGTTGGGGTCAAACGTTGAATGTTTAACTTTATGAAGTTTAAGTGTTTGAAATCTTTATGACAGGTACCACAATGATGATTGAGATTTAGACATGGTTATTTTATGAAATATTTTTGAAGTATTTTTCGCTCTCAGAAATATGACGTATTATTTTTTATTTGAAGGAATGATTTGATGAGCGTGTGTAACATCCTTTTTGTTTTAAATTTATTCGCATTATTTATTAAATCAACGTTGGGAATTAGGGTGTTACAATAAAAATAAAGAAAAATAAATTGTGTATGGTATATCTAATATTAAAAATTATATTTGTTAATTTTAGATTAATGATATATTATTTGTGTTTTCCTCCTTTAATTAAAATATGTGACACTTAAATTTATTAACTCGTAATCTACAAATAGGACAAACATATAATATCTACAATTGAAGAACAAAAATTAGAAAATTGAATAGAATAACTAAAGCACAATTGATTCTGTGAAAATATTTCTATTTTTATTTTATAAAATTGGTGTTAGTTTTACTTGTTAAAAAAAAAATCATAAAAAATCAAAAAGAAATTTTAAATTGAGTCATTGCTAGAGATGATCAGATTCAAGACAAACCTCAAAGTTCAACGAGCATTAATATAGTTATTTATAGATCATCCACTAAAGAGGTACTCAAGTTGACAACGGTTGAACTCATGACCTTACATACGAGTCAACTCATTACCAACTAAGTCAATATTTACCGAATCATTATGATGGATAGAAGATAAAGAAATACTACTACTAGTTAGAGATAATAATTTTTTGGGAAATAACCCACTTGAGTTAGTCTGATGGTATAGGCTTGAGACTTGGGAGTGTACTCCTCCTCAAGGTATCAAGTTCGATTCTCTCAGTGCTAATTTGAGTGAACTAATTTACTTCAATAAAATATTTTTTTTGGAAAATAATAAAAATAACTACTTTGATATTTTTACTATCTTCAGAAATGTAAAATAGTTGTTTAATAATACCGAAAATTGGCATAAATAGGAAGAATAAAACCAAAAAATTGAAGAACACGTGCGCCTAGGATCATTTGTTTCAGTTTAAACACACGTACATTACTTAAATGCTCTTTATTTTTAATAATGATTGAAACAATCAAAATCATAGTTTGAAAAAATCAATAAATATTAATAATGGCTTTCCGCAGCAGTTAAATGTCGAAGGAGTATTTTGGTATTTTACTGGTGTGTTTCAGCCAAACACTATCTGTGAATAACAAATTTCATGAAAAAATTATTATTGAGTTGCCAACATAGTTTGTTGAGCTGCCTTGTAATCTCGAGACTTGGATTTGAACTCTATGCAGTGGCGGAGCCCTTCATGGATTAGGGTGGACACTTGAAAAATTAAAAAATTAACGATTATAGATCTACTTTGCGAGATTTTATACAACTTTGTGTCGGTTTTATGTTTCGGTTGATCCAAATTTCCACAAAGTGGTGTAGTGGCCCACCCAAAAAATTTAAATAATTCAATTATAGGTCTATTTTGAGAGTTTTTAAACAATTTTTCAATGATTATAGTTTTCTGCGGTTTCAAAAGTGGTGTACGTGATTTTTGTGATGTTTATACTTGACATATTGTCACGTCAAATGAAAATTCTCTCAGTTAACAATCGCAATGTATAAAGAAAGTTTCATAATTTATAGTAGTTGTTAAATACATAATTATTTAAATATCCACTCTAACTTTTTAGTCAAACTCCATTATTTAAACTTCATACTTATTACAATTTTATTTTATATTTATATATTATAATTAATCTTATGGCCCACCCGAGTTTTTTTTTCTTCTTCTAGCTCTGCGATTGACTCAACGTCATGTAACCTGTATATTCTTTTCACACCACCCAACTCAACAAAAGTACAGATACAATATTTGTGAAAAAAATTTGTGAAAATATGATAATAGCACCGCAAAAGTGAACTCTAATTCTGAAGTAAAAGGAAAAACATTTGATATGATTTCTATTGAAATTTCAATTCTTGCATGGAATCTATGGCTTTACAAAATGTCTGGAATGTTTTTTTTTCTCTTTTCCGAATTTTTCACTCACTGTAACACAATTGTGGGACAGGAAGGGTAAAAACGTCTATTTCTTATCCGATCCAATTCAATTAATATAAATTTGAATATTTTTACTTGATTTTGATACAGTATTAGTGGTTCATCCATTCGTCGAAATTAAATATTAACGGTTCTTGACCGATGTTTACTTCTCATATTTTTTTAGCCTAGTTCGCGTATGTAGCAGGTTTGCACGGTTGTGCCCGTGATTAGTAAACTTTTGTTAGAATAAATTAGGGCTGATCCAAGTAGGTGTGATTTATATTGATATATCTCTGTTTGCAGTGGCGAAGCCAAGAATTTTATAGAGTCTGGGCAAAATTTTTATCGTAAATTCACACGTGACATAATATATACTAGCGAAAAGACGGGCACGTCACGTGCACGTTTTTCCGCTCTTTTTATTGCGCTAACATTTAAAAATTATAAACAGTATTTTTTTATGAAATATACACACACATTAGCGTTTAGAGTAATACTTTATATCCGTCTGTCAGTTTTTTTGTTACGTTAATGCGTATAATTTTATTTTAGTGTTGCATAATGCGTATAATTATTTTTATAAAATTTTGATTTTAATTAAAAGTACAAGTATAGATGTCTAAAAATATAATACTTATATATATATATATTGCACATTTATATTGCAACAAACTATGCATATCTTTTTCTTATTAAAAATAACTAAACATATCTTTTTCATTGACACCAACAATGTAACAAATACAATATCATATAATATATATTCTTATCTTTCTGAATGACACCAAAAATATGGTATTCTTATAACGAAATTTGTTATAAAGTATAATTGGAAAAGAAAAAACCAACTATTTTGATATTATTTATGTTATTATTTGAAATAGTCATAGTATAGATAAATAGTCATAAATCAAAATAAAAGAGATCCGTTATTTTGTCTAACAAAAGTACAATTTAAAATAAGAGAGATGAAATATAACCTACCAATAGTGTGCTAAATAAAATTAGGAGGTAAATGACCTTTCCGAGACCTCTTTGCGGTGAATGTTCGAATAATATCAACATCATCAAGTGACTTTTGTTGTGTGTGGGTGAAAAATATTTGAGTTTGCCCAATTTTTTATTTTTTTTAAATGGGTTAATGGGCTATGAAGTTGGACCTAGTATAAAGAAAATATCGATTGAGCTGGGTGGTGTCTCCGCCTATGTATGTTTGGGTTGTACCTTGTCAAGTCTAATGTTCTCCCACTCTTTGTATCTTTTTCTTTATATTTAATTTAATATTTTTATTTTGAATTTTTTTTAGGTAATTTAAGAAGATAAATTTAGAATACATGAATTTGAGGGAGGGAAGGAGTGGGGTATATATACATGTAGGAGTGACAAGCGGATTATTGAGAGAGCAAATTGCACTCACCTTCCTTAATGTTTTAGTATAAGACACCCACAATCTGCTTTAGTTTGGAAAAAATATCCACCTCGCTTATTTGTTCCCTGAGTAATGTACTTTTCCCGTTAACACTAACATCAATTATTTCACTGTTCACAACAAAATCTCTCCTTCATATTCACTCGGAAATTTAGGGATTCTCTTGCACACTAGTTCAATAATAACGTGTTAAATTTACGGATTGGACTTGAGCTTGATCGGAGATATCGACGTTTTCATCTGCGACCAATAAGGTGGTAGTTTTACATTAAATTTAAGGGGCTTGCTAACTTTTGCCCTTAGGGCACATGTTAAGCAATTTAAAAAGAGCAATTTTGCATTGAAAAATATAATATGTCAACTTTTAAGAAATTGAATGCACGTCTTTTGATACATACATTTCTATAATAAATTCTTTAACGTGTGCCCTTGAAGGCACAAGTTAACATTTGCTTAAATGTAAACGTGATTTTTGGGATGAAACAATAGGACCCAAAATTGGAGATTGTTTCAACCACACCATTCTCAATTCCAATTAGATATGTTCTCATAATAATAATGACTTGATTTTGATACACAACACAAACACAAGTACGCAGCCCCCAATTTGTCATAATTAAGAGACCTAGAATTGAGAAAGGATAATTTAAAATTCATAAGAAAGTTGATAGAACGTGAGAGAAATGGTTAACAATAACATGTTAATTTAAGGGAGGTGAATGTATTTCTCAAATTAAAAGCGGTGTGAATGTCTTTCAATAAAATTTTATGGGAGGTAAGTGCTATTTGTTCTTAATCTGAAGATAAAAAAAAAAAAAAAAAACCGGAAGAAAATTGCAAGGAGCCAAATTGAGTTGTGGAGCCCGTATGTTTTTTCTTCTTTTTTGTCTCTTTTACATAAATTCTTAAGTAACTCTTATCTAACATATTATTTTTACACTCAACCAATTAAAATCTAACATCTCATTAAAATAATAAAAAGAATTAATATTAGAATTTTTCTCATTATTTTTAATATTTCTCTCTCCTTTTTCCACTTTCTTTAACCGACAAGAACCACCTACCACCATTTATGTTTCCATTTCCTTAATTAAAATCACACTTTTTTTAAAGTTAATGACATGTGTTATTTTTTTATTGGTTGAGTGTAAGAATGATGTGTTGGGTGAGAGTTCATGCAAGAATATCTCAACCACTTGAAAACTTACATAAGTATATGAGGGATCCTGACTTCAAGCCCGAACCATGACATCCAACCTAGCAACTTCGACATTTGTCATTTCAATATAAGACTTTTAAATTATTAGCCATGAATCAGACTTTCTTATAGCGTGTTTGTTGAAGCGGTGGGAATGAGGAAAAAACGCTTTTGCAGTGATGCTACTTTTTGTAACTTCTCAATTTTCACGGTGAAAACGCCTCGTAACGCGAGAATTTTCAACTAGCTGGGATTCCAAACACATACTTACATAATAATCAGTAAATTCTACATTGAAATTTGGATAGTTATTGAAACCCTCTAGGTAAAATTTATTTAAACTTTAAATTTATATTACAAATATTAATATAAAAATATGACATAGCATTGAACCATGGGTACATATGTTTCCAACATGCAAGGAAATAAAATCATACAATACCACACATTCACACATACAAACAATTAAATTTCCAGCAATTCAAACAACTATTACTGATACAAACCATTCATGATTTCACCAATGCCTGGACCCCACAAGCAAGTATTCATTTGGTCTTCATGACAAAAGTCCCAATCAGACAATTGATCATAATCTATGGCAGAATTCACTGATGCATTAGAAATGTACCCTTCTCCACTCTCTCCATTATATGATGAACCACAAATATCACTTTTCATTTCCTTATTTGTTTCCATTATCTCCACATGCATCTTTCTAGAGTCACATTCATAATTACCCTTCTCATCATTCTCATGCATTGTTACATAATTATAATTTCCTATCCCATTTAGAAACATGTTACGAAGTTTCATAATTTCATCATCTAGCCATTTATATGGTCCCAAACCCGCATCAATATTCAATTCATTTTTGCTAGGGTATGATGCAACTGTATTATTTATGTTACCCTTCATTTCATAAATATTATTCTCAGATGAAATATCTTCAACTCCTTGTACATTATAGTATTGGGAAGTTGTTTTTTCTTTAGGCATTGGTTCAAGGGAATTTTTAATCAACGCCATGCTATTGTCTTCTTCTATGCTTGGAGTATTTATTTTCCCTTGATTAATTGTTTTGGATGTAGAAGCCATATCAAGGGGTGGTGGAGACTCGTTTATGGATCTCATGAAGCAGTAAATTTTCCTTCTCAAATGAGAGTTCCAATAGTTCTTTATCTCATTATCTGTTCGTCCCGGTAAATGTGATGCTATCACTGACCACCTATACAACCAAACAATTTCTCAATTAATTAAGTTCACACTGAAAAAAGAAAAATAAAATTTGATCACTACAATTTTTAATGATTAAGACATGTTTGGTTTGAAAAGTGTTTTTTGATTTTAGCACTCTTTCAATTACATAAGTTACATATTTGTTCATTTCACATACTTCCTCTAGAGTGAAATATCAACAAAAAAGAATTAAAAAAAAAAAGAAGTAAAATGTATTTGCTTAAAATTTTATATCAAATGCATATGTTTTTATAATTATGTTTGCACCTATTTACTTATATTTCATTTTAGATGGAGTCTTTTTATAAGAAAAAACTATAAATAAAAGAAAGAAAATGATAATTTTATCAAATTCAACACTATCAGGTATTGATTGTATCATATAAACAAAGTGGAAGATATTAATTGAGAATGATGCATGCAACATTAATTAAAAGATATAACTGAAAAGAATAATTAATATACAATGAAAATTTCTTCAATATAAGATATTTGTTTTATAAACTAGTTTATTCTATTTTCTCTAGAGAGTATAAACTAGTTATTTCTATTTTCTCTATACATTAATCTATTTTTTCTTTTAGTTATTGATATGATAACGATAGCATTTATTCAAACAAATTAATATACGCCCCAATTTTTAAGCACATTCATTCTTTGGTATCCTAAAGTTTGGTCGGATATCGGTATCCTTTAAACAAGAAAATGTTTCACGGAAATAAAGTAGGTTTTGTTTAGTGTTAACCCGTTAATTTTCATAGGAAGAGATTTGGTAATCCTGAATTCGGTCGTATGTAAAAAATTATAGTATTCAGAGATCATAGCTTATAAATACTCCATAGCTTGTCGCTTATAGGACCCTACTCGATTTGAAAATCAGTGTCCAAAGATATGGATTTGTGCACGCAGAAAACATTTATGAGTGACCTCCGGAGGAAGGAAGACCGGGTCTTCAAGTTGCTTTCCATCCATGATTACATTTTGTCTTCCAAACAATGAGTAATTACAATATGTTTGAGTCACTTTCTACACTAAATGTGAGCACATTTATTCTTGGTTACCATGCTATTGATAATTTTCTTGAAGCAGAAGAGTAGGGGAGTAAACCTCTCAGCAAGAGATTCAAATACCTTTATCATTTTGATTAATTTATTATCAAAATTCAAAACTTCAGTTTGTTATATTCTGAAAAGACACGGTAGTAGGCACTATGATTTGTAAATGGTAACTAGATATATAAGTTATTTTTGACATAAATTAAGTGTAGAGAAGTGGAGAATCCTAATTTCAAACAAAAACTCTTACATATCAATGTCTCTGTGGTTAACAACTGAGTCGTATTTAGGGGAGTGCACTAACAATACTTTATAATATAATTTTTATAATGAAAATACTAACAATTGTCTTTAAGACATTGATTATGGATTTAAAAGAAATAAATTTGTATTTATATTATTTTTTTGCAATTGTATTTATTACATTGATAGGATGCAAAATCATTTTTTCATATATATAAAGGGTTTTGATAGTACTCTTTCCGTCTCGCAATGATGGACACATTTATAAAATTGTCTCAAAGTAGATGTCACTTTCAATTTATAATGTAATATTAATACATAGTTATTTTTTCCAACTATAACATTTGATTATTTAACTATATCCGCTTTACTCTCAATTCAATATTGTTCACTTTCCATTTATTTTTTCATTTTATATTTATGATAACTGTGAATTCTTATTCTCCAATACTTAATAAGATTAATTTGCTAAAATTAGTATTTTTATTTTTTCAGTCTTTTTTAATATATATGAAATGAATAACAAATGTCATGACATCCATTGTGTTAGAGGGGAGTAGAAATTAAGGGCAGAACAATGCAGCACCTATTTCCAAGAACATCATGCAACTTGACAATGATTTCTTCCTCATGAGGGGATATGTTTCCTCTCTTCACATCAGCTCTCAAATAGTTGATCCATCTTAGTCTACAACTCTTCCCACACCTTAACAAACCTTCATATATATCATAAAATAAAATTTTCAATATTATTAAACTAAAGCAAATAAATTAACACAAGAAAAAAATACACATACACACACATACAAATTACCTGCTTTCTTAGGCAAAAACCTCCAAGATCCTTCACCATTTTCTTTGATGTAATCAGTCAAGATTTTATCCTCTTCAGCAGTCCATCTTCCTTTCTTCAACCCAACTTTTTCACAACAAGGAGCTCTTCCCATTGGCTATAGTCCTAATGGCTTATTTTGGCTGAGCCCTAGTTGCATGGAGAAATATGCTTGACACTGTAGCATATATATACAAGGTAAGTGGGAGCAATATTGAGGTGGACGTTTGAAACAAATAAGATGTTTGGTAAATTATTTGTCAGTGAAAAAAGCCTATTTTTGCAGTTTAAAGTACATTATATGTTACTGCACTGCACTTACTAGCTTCACCTACATGTAGTCTAGGTGGCTTATGGGATGGAAAAATATCTTACTATTAATTTGGGCTATGATTTACCAATACTTTTTTTTTTTTAGGAATGATTTACCACTACTTAAAAATGTTACTCACTTCGAACTTAAATATAATCAAAAGTTAAAATGTATTTGATAAAAATTTAGATTAAATATATTTGATATTTTGTTTAAAACTCTAACAATGATTTGTGTTGCTTTTTATAGAAACTCGAGTATTAATTTTCTACAAACATGTAAGTTTTTTTATAAATATTAAAATTTGTGATGGACCTTACTCGAATCTTGCGAAATCAGTTTGTAAACTGTTCACCACTTATAAAAACATGTTTATGATTTTTCTCATCCAATATGGTGTGAGTTTTGACATATTTTGAAGACTTTGATCATATACTAAATAAAAAATGTTAATTTAGATGTCTAAAGCAAGAGATAGACAAGGACACCAATAGCCAAACACAAAGGGTGATACAAATAGCCAGACATCCCTTGTAAACAAGGACACCAATAAACTCTATGTTCAAATAGTGTATATAATAACTATGCTGAGTATTTGGAATCAAAATGTTGATACATTTCTGGATAAAATAAACTTTTATGTGACTAATGGATTAGACAAACTTATTGACTTGGATATAAAAATTTAATTCGATAAAAAAAGGATAGAGAAAAATAAATTATTAACTCCTTTTTTATACTGATTCTTCTACTTTTTCTTTTATTTCATTTTAAGGGGTTTCTACCCCTGAGAGTGAAAATGCAGTCAATGGATTGGATATACGTTACTTTCCTAGTTGGGCCATGACCTGTGTAAATGTCAGAGAAATAAATGGAGATTCATTTTAATAACAGACATTGAACCTACTGTCATTGATTTTTCTTTTTCACTAATATTACTTGGACTTTTCAACGGGTTGAGTTATTAATAATAACCCTTTAGACTGTGGAGTAAGAAATTGTCAAACAAAGGTTGTGGAGTAAGAAAATAAAAGTTAATAAATTAGAGAAAATATACAGTTTTTTTTTCTTTTTCTAAAAACATAAGAAAGAAAACTAAATTTCACTTATGTCCTTCCACTTATTTTTAGATTTTACTTTGTCCATTAAATTTTTTTTGTTCTAATTTAATCTCTTAAATTATAAATGCTCGAATGTTGGCCTCTTAAGTTATTTGTGGTTCTTGAGTGTTTATGGTGTTTTTTAATGTTGAAATGCATCAAGTTGGCTACAAATGAATGTTTAATTAGTCTGATCGCGAGATCTTTGACAAACTAATTGGTAACCTAGACGGCCTTATATGTGTTTGAACAAGTGTGTGTAGTATTTGCAAAACATTTTGGTTCGAAAAGACATGATAAACAATGAAACTTGCAAAAGAATCAAAGTGACAAGATAGCTCAAAATCGCAAGGCGAATGAGAAACGCGAATCTAAAAAAACTTCAAAATGATAGAAAGTAAAGTGCTTAAAAATGTAAAGTTTGTAGGAAGAGTAAACAAATGGGAATATAAATGCTCAAAAATTAAAGACTTGAAATTAAATCGCTCAAAAGTTAAACCGCAGAAAAATGTAAATATTTAGATACGAAATGTAAATTGCTGAAATTTAAAGGACTTTTAAAGACATTGGACGACATACTTTGATTTTCAGAGCTTAATTAAATCTGTTTTTGCTTTAACATTAGCTTCAAAACGTAAATATCCAACCTTATTTACATCGTGAAAATTGATATTGATAGAGAAAGATGACGAAACAACTACTTAGTGTGTGTAGGAGGCCGCACTTATGTTGTTGCCTTTCCCAAGTGAGTAGTCTCTGGCACTAAGACACCAAAGGAAAACGAGCACCTTTACGAGCACTTGTTGATATCATGGTCACAAGTTAACATTTTCCCTTTAACAGGTGCTCGTTTTCCTTTGGTTATACAATGTTAACGGTTGATATCAATGTTATAGATAATATTGTTCCCATTGGAGTGATGTTATTCCTATTTTAATGTGATTTAAGTATATTTTTAATTAATAATTTATAAAAATGATAAAATTAAAAATAAAGTATTTTAAATGAAGGGTAAAATTAAAAATGAAAAAAGTCAGTCCAAATTTGTGTTTTTTATTTATATATAGTGTATATATAGTGGAGTTTAATGAATTTAGAAGTTATATATATAATGTTAATTTAGAGTATAATTGTATTAAAATGATTAATGTTGAATTGATAATATAAAATTTCTCATGACATCTTTGAATATATTCGAGAGTTCAATATGACTATTGCAACTTCGGCCAATACACAATATGAGATTTTACTGTCGTGGAGCGACTTTTTACAATTTTATGAAATGTTTCCTTTACTAATGTACTCAATATAAATCAATGATTAACCTAATAAAACATAAGAAATAATTATTTATATCGCTTTTTGCGTTACACTCCTTTTAAGTCAAACATTATGATATGCTTAGCTTAAAAAATAAGAAGATACGAACAAGATGATTAACACACAGAAAATGAAAGATTGAAAAATAAAGTGATTTTTTTATTGTTTGATTGAAAAGAAAATGAAATATATATATATATATATATATATATATATATATATATATATATATATAAAATAAATCTCTATTGAATATTTCATAGAAAGTTCATGATATATTAATTGGCTTTCAACTCCATCTTAGTTGATCATTGAAAAATATTGACATCATACGTTAATTATTCACATCAACCATTGTTTATATTCGCGTATCAAGAGTAATCGTATTAGACGTGAGAAGGTGTATTGATATTAAAATTTATCTAAGATCTGTTGAACCACCTACTATCATGTTTCCATTATCAAATCATAACTTAAGTCACGCATTTTCAGTTGTCAAAACCTAAATCTAAGAGGATGCATGTCATAGGTTTTTAAGTTGGGACAATTCACATTTTATAAATTAAGTTTGTAAGATTGAGTTAGGCTCAACCAAAATTATAAAAATGAATCTGTACTCTCTTGAAAGCCGTCGACGATCTCTAGTCTGATGTTTGTTCTTACTCACTAGATTACCATATACTGTCATTAATTTTTGTGTCCAAACAACACAACTTGTAGAAATATAAAATACATGTCCTACCCAGTACCCACGGTATTCATTGTTTACTATTTTTCATTTTATGAGAAGGATGCTTTTAGGTGCCGGCCGACAAAATTTTCATGTTGTCAGTGGCAGCAATTTTTCATGATCTGGAGTACAGTTATTGGTGCTCCTAATTAATGTTCCCTGGCCTATCTACGATCAAGAAATGCATATGTACAATCAATGGTTTTATTTACATCTTGTTAAAAAATTCTAAGTTTTATTACATGAAAGGTTGTTATAGCCACCGCACACCATGCATTAGGAGGGAAGTGATGAGCAAAGGTTATGGACTATTGATGTTATTTGCTAATAAAGGAAAGGTTATGGTGTTATTGATAATGAAAGGTTGTTGTGGAGGAATGCAAAGAGAGAATGGTACTATAGGGATCAGTCACGTGGGTGAGCCACCTTATGGTATGCTTGGGAGGAGATTTAATCAGGAAGAACTTGTTTTTCTTTTCTAAAAAAACATTTTATAAAAATGTTTCTACAAATAAATGAAGCATGATTACATTATTATTATACGACTCTTTATCATGATATTATTTCAATTCTTCTAAAATTTCAAGCACTGACGGATCCAAGATTTTCAATTAATGGTGATAAAATTAGGGAGCTTCTACGGTGTAGTCAGAAAATTGACTTTTTTGAAAAAGTTAGTTTTGATCTTAATGTTTGATTCATTTTTAAACTGTTGATTAATGATTGATGATCAATAGTAATTCATCTAATAATGCTTGCAACATCTTGGACTTACATGTACTATTTTATCGTTTGAATCTTTAACATGGAAAGAGAGTTGATGATATTATGTGATAGTCTTAAGTGTTACACTTTGTGGGGTGTTACGCTTAATTATAACAAAGTAGGATAAAATTAGATTAAGTGTAGTCTTATTAATCTGATGAATTGATGATATTATGAGGATTGAACTTTTGATGCCATTGTACAAACAGTGGAGTGTTACTCATTACATTTTTGATGTTATAGTGTTAACTTCACTAAAAAAGTCATTTTCATGACTTCACCATAGAATTTTCCATATCACAAATATTTTTGTATAATTTCTATCAACATATGAACAATAAATTATCATTTTTATTATGGAAAGAACTAAAAATTATAAAATTATATCATTGTATACCTAACATAACGTTTAGAATTTTTTCATTTTCAACATTGCTAAAATATTTTTCTGTGTCCCGGTAAACTTAACTCAGTTGACAGGGACATGCATCATTATATACAGGGGTTGGGGTTGGAACCCGGAACACCCCACTTATTCATCTTGAAAAAGGTGAATTCTAGTCACTAGGCTACTTGCTAAAAAAAAATATTTCTCTTCATAATTGACAAAAAAAATATGAAAAAAAATGCAAAATGCTAACAAACGCCTTTACGACGTTGCTTACTCAACTATAATACGTAACTTTTGTCTAGAAAGTAATATAATTATTATATTGAAACTACTTTTACTTGTATTTACAAGATAAAATTTATTTTTGCAGGTTCCTTAAACAATATGTTTTTTTTTGAAACAAAACTTAAACAATATGTTAAAAGCACTTGTTAGCATGACAAAAAAATATATTCAATAATGTATCTCTCACCTTATTGTATATTTAACTCTTCACAACTTATATTATTCAATAATTTTTTGTGGGGGCAACACTTAATTTTACCTAAGACAAAATTAAATATTTTCAAAAACTCATAAGAAATTAGAATGTTAGTGGGGTCAGCTGCCCCCAATTTACTTAACCTGTATCCGTGTCTGATCTCAAGTATATATTAAAATATGGTCTTGATTGAATGAAAAAAACATAGGGTCTTGCTAAAAAGTGTCCTAAATACAATTATTAAGGATTCAAAAATAGAAACAATTGATAACTTTTATCTAAATTTTTTTTTTTTTTTTTGATGTTTCAATATGTTCAATACACAAATCTCAAGATAATTTTTTTATTTTAAACATGTTATCAAGACATTTGTTAGCATTTTCTATTTAGAGAGAGATATAAACTTTTAAAATTACCTTCAAAGCATACACTTCATTATTAGTCATTAACTTTTTATCAACTGGATGAGTTTTCTTCTCTTTAGTTTCATTATTCCTATTAATGTGGGTGCAATCCTTCTCTGAAGTATTGAAATAATACATCATTGTCAAGTTGATATCTCTTATTTTATAATCCTAATGAGAAAAGGCTTCTTTTACACCTTACAAAACAATGAAGTCGAAGACAACGCAAGTTAAGTTAGCTCGAGCAGTCAGGACACTGAACACACGTTCTAGTGGTCATCTTCCATCAAGTTCTCAATGAAGATCCTTTATTAGAACATTCAGAGTATAGACAACTTCTCAGTTGTCTAAAAAAATTATTGTGACCCAAAGATTCATTTTGATCAAGTTCTTTAGACCATGAGTCTTCGGGTTTAACATAGTGAGATGTTCTACTACACAGTCATTATGAGAATTTTAATAGGGATGTTGCAATCTCTCTAATTTTTATTTTTGTTGATTTACTTCTTTTTTGCTTTTCTTTGGGTAACACCTAGCCTCTTTGTATATATATTTTCCCTTTATTTTTAATAATATATATGAGTAACTGACATATGATTAGAGGTTCTAAAAAGTATCAATCTAGTTAAGATGTCTTATAGCTTCTTTGATACCATTATGCACTTGATTCATTCATAAAGGAAAAAAAAATCCCAATGGTGTACGTAGGCGATGGTAACATAGGGTGCATTTAACATGGGACAAATAGAGTTACTTAATGTTAGGGATTTAGGAATAGTTATGGATAAGATTAAAAATTTTGTAAATAATAATTTTTATTCAAAAGGTTATGAAAATAAAAATTGAGTTTAAAACCATGGTTAAGAATTGATAATGTGCCGCTCACTATTTTTTCTTTTTGGGTTAAGTTGCATCATGACTAAAAATTCGACTTTTAAAAGTAAAAAAATAAAGTGTCTTGCTAACCAGTACCCTTAGGACATTGATTAAGAAAATTAAAAATAAAAAATTTGTTTGAAGATATAAGTTTTGACTTTTGATTAAATAATAATTACACAACTTTTTATAAAAAGTTACTAATACCCTGAGGGCAGTGTTTAACATTCTCCATAAATAAAATATATAGGATTTGAACCTAGCTCAACTCCTGTATTCATCACCACTAGGTGTGGAAATAGGCTACGCCGAGTTAGGCTTTGCAAGGCCTGAGTCATGCCTGCCAAATTTTTTGAAGGCCTAAGTGCTTACATTTTAGGCATGAGCTTGGCCTTCTGAAAGCCTGATGCGGCCTGCTAGTCTGTTTAAAGGCCTATTTCATATGAACATCTTTAAATAAGCAATGCGATCTAAGTTTAAATAAACTAGTGAACTGATATATCAGTTAGATTAAACTCTCTTTTGATAATCAACATGAGTTTTTAGGAAATCTGACTATATATTGTATCATATTTCAATTCTAGTTTATAATAATACATTTAAATATACAAAAAATTAATGTATACTAATAAGCTTAAATTACTGAAAAAAGTAAATAAATTTTTATTTTAATTCAAAGTATAAAATATAATATAATAATAAATAATATTATTCATATTTACTTAAATAGGCCTACGAGTCTTTTTGAGTGGCCTATGACCTGACATTTTAAGCTAAATAAGCTTTAAAAAAATCCTAGGTCTTCTCTATTTAAGAAAAAAGTCTAGCTTGGTCTGCCTTGTCATAGACTAGACTGTAGGACCTTGTAGACTAATCTAACCTATTCCCATCCCTAATCACCACTTAAAGGAGCACATGCACCACCACTTACAACTACTAGTAGTGCACTTAAGAATATTTTCACCATTTTGATCGAAAGACCACGCTAAGATTTTAATTTAAGCAATACCACATTAATTTTCTCGACTTTTATTATGGATGTCACGACCTATTGAAAAGTCCATGAGAAAATGTTAGGAGTTACGGTTTTTCTATTTGAAAGAGGGGGTGCTTATAGCGTGGACCACTTGTGTTTAGGTCCGTCACACTTCATTGAATTTTTACTATGGTGAACTTTTTTTTTTGTACAATACTATGGTGAACTTTAAAGATCGTTTTTTTTTGTACAACCTGTAATAACATTTATTATTTTAATTGCATTAAATAATGTATTATACAATTAATTGCAGTTGGACCTTTTTCCTCCATATTTGTCTCATTCCATTTTCTATATTGTATTTTTTTTTATAAAAAAAACAATTCAATTGTTTATCACATTGTACAAAGCTTACTCTAGTTGATTCAAAGGTTAGCTTGTCATATGCCGACAGGGTATAAACATAAAATAAACTACTATCATGGCACTCCATCTCTTTGACGTGGAGGGTTAGATAGCTTGATTGGTTTGAACAAAGGTATAATAAGTTGGAGTTAATGAGTTTAAATTTGGACTAAGGAGAAAAACTAATCTAACTAATTATTATTATTTGTCATTAAAAAAAAACTTCATCTTTTCAATCTTGAGCTCTTCAAGTATTGTCACCTCATCGTCTACTTGCGCAATCAATGCCAAATTCATTCGAAAGAGGGGATTTAGCTTTTTCGATTATATTAAGCCATTCTAGGCAACCTTTAGGAGTTAAGGAGGGTGACATTCTCAATGAACGAGAAACTCAAATATCTTATTCTTGAAGGCAAGGGAAAAAACAAGTAAATGTTTTAGGTATTTGGTTCGAATGAAAAATAGAACCTAAAAAAGCAGGATGCAACTTTTCTTGGTCGTCATTAAAAGAGTAAATGAACTGGCCTTTTCGTGAAAAATGTTAAGCTTCAAACAAAGATCACCGACCAATGTCAAGAGGTTTGATGGTTTTGTTAGCGACATTTCAATGACACAAGAGGAAAATCCTTAAGTTTGAGGGAGATGAAGACCATCATCAATTTTGTGTGCTTCCTTTTGGGGGCCAATATCTTAAATTATAACAGGGTCTCTAAATTGTTTAAGACGGCCCTGAATGGAGGTAATCACCAAATTTGTCCATTTGTCTTTTCAAGCAAATTCCAACAATTGAGTTTTCAAATGTCAAAGTTTGGAGGACATCCCTTGAAGAAACAAATTAATTTGTATTTTATAAGCAAATAAACATACAAGAAATTATCAAGTGTGTAGATGGTGCAAGAGAAGGCATTCTAAACAGAGTGACATTGTGTTGACGAGAACTGAAACACATGCGTCATTCAGAAATCAGTCTTGCATGTACAAGTAGTGTTGAAGGCAGAAATTAGGCCTAGGATTCGTGAGAAACATACATGCCACTAGCCGTTAGAAATTTTCTATAAATAAAGGTCGAATGCATTGTAATAAGAGCTACTTGATGCATTTTAGAGAGGAAAATGATTCATTGACACTCTTTTTCTCATATCACTCTTGTACACACCCTATATGACAGGGTATTTTGGTAATTTCACAAAACCCTTTTTGTCAATCCTTTCACTCTCTCCAATCCTCTTCCGTTACAGTGAAACACACCGAACATTCCCCTTTTCTCTCTACCATCCCGCGTTCTCTCTACTCTCTCTCGACCCTCTCTCTATCTCAACCATCAGATTTGAAACTCACGGCGTGACGGTGAGATCATGGACGAAAAAGACCAAAAAACCATGGACGACGACGGCGAGTCTGTGAACGACGACAGTGATGCAAAACAGTGGCAACGAAGATGGTGGAGGACGAATGGGTCTGATTGGATCCGATAATTTGAGGGAGAAGGGATGGCCACTAATGAAGAGATGGTGATGAGGACGGAGATGATGGTGGTGGTGGGAGGTCGGATGAACAGTGGCGACGAAGATGGTGGAGAGAACGGCGGTTTCAATCGCCGTCGCTGAAAAAGAAGTGGGATGCTAGCGGCGGCGGCGGTGTGCTTTGGGGTGAAGGAGAAAAAAGGTGATGGAAGAGAGAGATAGAACATTTCCAATTTTTGTTTGAGATGTCACTATTTATTATTTTTTATTGGCATTTGGGAGGTGTAGAATGGTATGTTGCCACATAAGTGTGTTAACGTATCATCTCTCTTTTAGAAATTACTACTAACTCTCAATGATTGTCAATTCTATGTATTTGATTAAGTATGTTGTTTACTTTTCTTGTCCAATATTCTCTCCGCCCCGGTCTTATTTACAAGAAACAATTGACTTTTTAGATTTATTGAAGAATTGATGTATCTAATATATATATTCTAGTCTGTATACATCAATTAAACAATGAATCTAAAAAGTCAATTGTTTCTTGTAAATAGGACCAGCGAAACTATATCTTAATGCAATTTTATTTTCCTGCAATTTACATGTATGCACTTTTAATCTTTCAAAACTATTCCCATTTTTGCACTTTTCAAATTCATAGCAATTTACTTTTCAAAGTCATTTACATTTCCTTGTACTTTAAGTTTTTGTCATTTTACTTTCATGCATTGCACCTTATGCACTTTACAATTATCAGATCATTTTTGCATTCTTTGCACATTAAACTTCAAGTTATTTTATTTGCAAAAGTGTTTTACACTCAAATCACTTACTTTTTTTGTTTTGTTTTGAAACAACAAATTTTATTACATATAACCTATGATAGACTTTTAGCAAGTGTACTAAAAATATATCGAAATAATAAAATTTATAAGTCCGTATTCACAGAGACTGTTTCAATTTCTACTCGGTAAAAAACTTTAAAATAAAAGTTGTATTAAATTCAATAGTGCCCTAGGCAATTGAGTTGATTTTTGTAACATAAACTGATTAAAAACAATAAAAGATTGGTTTTAGAAAATTTGAGAGAAGCATGGTTAAGACCTTTGAATCCTCTGAAGTTCTCTTGTGGTAATTTGCACTCCTAATTCAAGCAATGATTATCTAATTCAACGACAGATTAACAAAGTAATTCTACCCAATCTCTTGACCTAAAATTCTCCTCGCAAGTAACATCCCCTTAATCTCTTAAGTGAATTCGAAACCGTTGGAGGTTTTAAAAGAACGTTAATCCCTGTGTCATAACCTAATAATGATCTATCTCTAACTTGATTACTTAGGTTAAACTTATTACCTAGATCAGAGTCAAAAGCCAGGGTTAGTGGTCATTCAATCTCTAAGATCAATTTGCATATTCTTAAAGCTAAGGTTAGTAGTCGATGATAAACATACCAAAAACATTAAACATAAAGTAATATGAATAAAAACTAGACTTTCATTGATATTCAAAGGAGTTCAACAAACTAGAGTTCCCATAGGATTACATCAGATTCATCTAAGTCTTAACCACAAGAAAATTAGCTACGTATAATTAACATAATCATAAAGTTTAAAAGATTGTACATGAATTAGAATTAGAGAGAATAATTTCCTCTCTGCTTCGTGAATCCTGCCAAGCCTGAACTCTATGTTGCAGCGTGTTTCTTTCCTTCCATTCCTTATTCTCCAAAACGTGATTCAGTTTGTCTCCAAAAGTGAATGCCTCTTTGGTACTGTGCGCCACTATTTATAATTGCGAAACCTTCTGTTTTTTTCCCTCTCGGGTCAACCAAAAGAAGCTTGGGTCAAAGGCCCATTTTTATCTTCTAATCCCCTGGCACATGTATTATGTGTGACCATATGATAATTAAATCTTCATGTTCAACACTTCAAAGTAGGCAACACCTTCTTTTATCTCTTCTTTTCATTGATCATAGTAATAATAGGTACTAATACACTACTTGACTCAATAATAAGAAAATGACAATTTATTTAAAATGACTCTAAATTAAGTACTAAATTAATAAAACTAGAATAAAAACTTAATTAAAAATGACACTAAAAATAGTGTACGACTCACTGTCATCAACCTACACAAGAAAAGCAAAGGCCAGCAAAAACACACAGAGTGTCGTACATAGGTGGAACACCCCAACCAAAAAAACCACCAAAAACCAAAAGGAAGGGGTGGAGGGGGGGACAGCAGACCAGAAAACAGTAACCAAGCCCCAAAATATCACTTACTTTTTTGTATAAAAATTGTTCACCATTCCTGTTTTCAAAGACTGTGTGCATCAATATTTCGTCTATTTATTTTCATGTTGACGAAGAAGATTAACATGCGTCTATTTAAAGCTCCATTTTCCGGCTTCTCTATTTTTCATGTTAAAGTTACTTTGGGACGCAAGAATAACGAGTCAAACGCAATCACAAACATACAAATTGTTAATTTTGAAGAAATATATAAACTTCGAATCAAATTTTTACGACATTGCTTCACATAGTCTACATACACAACACATTGAATGCATTGAAGCTTGCATTTTAACTAGTTCAAGATTGCATGCTAAAAAAATTATTTGTTGATATTACTGGAAGATTCATATTGATCCAATTATAAAAATCAACGCTTATAAGTGACATGGTGACAAGACTAATTTTAAAGGAATCTAAACTTGCAAGTGTAGAATTTTTTTAGAAATAAAATAAAATCAAAGGATTAAAAGTAAAATGTTATTAAATTTACTGGGACAAAAAACATAATTAACCCTTAAATATATAGACGCATACTTTTAAGAGAATTTTACATCAAACGCTTGATATTAAGCAACCTTTCTGATTCCACCAAATCACCCAATTCTACCCTTAAACTTTCCAAATCACCTTTGGAACTTTCCATCTCTTTTTCTGTCTCAAACAATTCCATGCTTAATTCTTCAATTCTCAACTCTAGGCTCTTTTTTTCCTTCTCAAGCTTATTCACTTTGCTCATTTTCTCCACATAATTCAAAACAAATTCAACTTGAGGTGCAAGCCATGACAAGTCAAATCCAAACACTTGAACTTCATCCCACAATAGTTGAAGCCATTCAAACTCCTCTTCATTCATTTCCTCCACTTTTGTGATCTCAAGGAAATACAAAACCCTTCCAAGTGCTGTAAAAGCCCACTCTACAAACTTTGGAGTCCTTTTCCTTTGACATTCTATTAAACAAGGATGAATTTTGCAAACTTTTTCTAGTAAAGGAACATACACATTGTCTAAATTACTTAACCTATTTAATTTGATATTTCCAATAGTGGCATAATCTGGAATTGGTGGAGCTGAGGGTTGAGTAGAAAGAAACATATAATCTTCTAGTTGATTAGGAAGCTTATTATAAGGAAATTGTTGGAAAAAACTTGTATAATCAAAAGGGTCATTGTGACTTTGATACTTTGGGTCAAAATCATTGGAAATAGATTTAACTTGGTTCTTTGATCTCTTCAACTTCAAAAAAGCTAATATATCTTTATAAGCACTTTTTAAAACAATTCCTCCTCTACATTTCAGGCTAGGTTCTAAAGAGAAAATATCGCTTATTGATAGCATCACCTTCTGCAGTAACAAAAAAAAAATCAATATGTAAAAATAATTATAACAATGAACATAATAACATTTTTCTATAAAAATGATTAGCATATGTTATGTTACCTCTAGAATATCTTGTTCGTTGAAGGACATGATGAATTTATATCTAGTAGTTTTTGAGAGCTCAAATTGGTTATATAAATGTGAAGATTGATTTTATTCTTCTCAGTTGGTAGTGACCAACATTGCAGCTTATGGTACAATGTCTTGAATCTAGTGATATTAATAATAGTGCCCAAAAAAAGAGGAGACTTATACGTCTGAGCAAAATGTTAGATGTGGATTATATTGGTTGTGTGTCCAAAGGTAAAAAAAAGTTTTTCAGAACCAATTTGAATGTTGTTTACTTGTTAGGATAAATTGTCATTAAATAATGGCCTATTTAACCCGAAATGAGCTAATTTTTCAAACCAATGTTTCAAAAATCATACCAGATATCAAGTTGGTTAGACGTTTAAATGATGATTTAATTGTTCAATCGATTAGTCATGGTAAAAGTAAAATAGTTTATAACCACAGTTCAATCCCAATTCAACAAGATTGTAGCAAAATATTCTAAACTATAAACTAATTTAGTTTAACACTCATAGTTGGTGTCAAACTTTTCTTACAAGAAGTAGACCATTATTTATTAATGCGATACAATTTTAAAAATCTACTAAGCTATCTCCATTCTTAGATGCAATTTATGCTGCAAGATAAAAGTCTTACAAGTTTTGTGGAAAAAACGTGTAACATGATGAGCATGAACAACCGAATGGTTATTTCTAATTTTTGGGTAAACCAAAGTATGATAGGAGAGGATTGAGATCCATCTAAGGGACCTAATTCTCTCAACGTAAATATTTTTTTCATGTTACTTTTTATTACAAATTTTTTATTTAGTTCTTGACTAGTGGTCAACATATACTCAAATTAATACACACACATGAGGAAAAAAAATATGGTCATTGGAGTTTGAATTTGAAATTTCATATAAAATATCATATCGGCCAAACCACCAGACTATAACAACAAAGACTATCATTCAATGTTTCAAATGTTAACTCAAAAACTCGGACGTGTTTCTGAGTTTAGGTGCCAAATTCGAGCTAATTTTAAGGTTAAAACATTTTTTTGTTGTTGCTAAAATCAGATTCTGCGGCAAGTCAACTCGTGTAATCTCGATAAACTCACTCAAGTTTAGCAATTTTACATTTTAATAAAACACTTTTTGTGGCCATTTTTTTCTTCTATGTCAAATTTTTCAAGCCCAGCCAACTCGATTTTTCCCCCTTTCTCGTTTCCAAACATAACTAACATTGACACTTATGAAACTTGCTTTTCTGGATGGTTTAAAAACTTATGACAATTATGTAATTTATGATTATGTGAGTTAATTATGTATTTTGATGCTAAGTTGTGCACAATGCTATATTTTGGTCATTGGGTACACTTTGCCGGTACAATTAAGTCATATTTTACATTATTGACATATTTACAATATTATATTAGCTTATAATTGTAATGTATATGACAATTATAAGCTATACAATATTAATTTCAGGTAAACTCGTACGATTTTACGAGTCAAGATTACCTAGATAAAATTAGTTGAGGCAAACTCGTGAGTGGTAAAACTTTGCTATCATTTGTATTCAAACTTTTTTTTTATATTCTCTAGGTTAATTTGAGCTTTAGAGTATAATTTGTTTTAATTTATCACAGAGAAAAATTAGTTGGTAGTTACAAGGACATTCGATGTGCTGGAATTCAAGTTCGAATTTATGGTTCTCCACTTACTCACACTTAAATGTGATTCTCGTCGTTAGACTATTTGACAGAAAAATGTTATACTCAAAATAAGTTTGACGTCAAATTCAATAACAGAGTTATAAACTTATCTATATCACCAACATTTTTTTTCTGGAAAATCTATATCACTTAAATGATTTTGAATTTTAGATGGAACATATAACACCTCTAGTTAATCTGACGTTAATATAAGATAATATACCAAAAACTTATGTGACAAAGGGCATGCCTTAGCTTCACGAGATAAAACGATATCTAACGTGTAGGATAGATTAATTACGAGTGTCAACATACAATTGGGCATTTGGTCTAGTGGTATGATTCTCGCTTAGGGTAGGAGAGGTCCAGACTTTGATTCTCCGAATGCCCCAAATATTTTTTTGTCACACAGGAATATTATGTTTCTTCGTCGCTGTTGTTATTTTTTATATGGGTCGTTAATCAAGCCATTTGCATACATTAAGCTCTTTTGGCACCTTATATAACTGATTATAATTCGATTCTCAAATGAGTGAATATTTGATATTATACCTAACAAATTTGAATAACCCCCCACATCCACAACAATAGTGTTTTTATTTTTCTTAGTTTACTTGTCCTTGATTAAAATTATGCAATGTTTGCCCATATGATTAATCTGGATTACGCTGTCTAATTGAGAAAGCTCAGTGTACATTGCAATAATTAGGTACTTTGGCTAACACATTTATTTAAGAAAAAAAAAAAGAAATGACATTCAAAGTTTGTTCACAATTTTAGTGTCCAATAGTTTTTTTTTTAACAAGTCAAAATGGAATATAATAGAAACCAATTGTGACTCAACTCGCACAAGGCGTGCAAAGCGAGCCACCAACAAAGTTACAATGTCAAGTTACAGGTGCATCAACGTCGCACTCCAAAAAAGAAACAAAAACCTGAAGATTACATCATTGCACCCATACAATACAAAGGGTGGTTCCACTACTCGTGATAACTATAAACGAAGGTGGACATATTAGCCTTAAGCCACCGAAAAGAAAGCAATTTTACAGAGTCTACTAAGTTGTAGGAATCTGTAACCTGTTGATGAAAAATGTGTTTATTCCGCTCCTTCCAAATAACCCAGACATAAGACAACCATATTATTCGAAGAGCGAATGAGCACACCGCGGTAACCCAGCCAAATGCCCTAAATGAAGTAAGTGACTACGAATTCCAAAGGGTG
>Ga0315914_1003091_pt1 | contig 25395 bp, 13 predicted proteins | sample MpolenodulesMG_FD_203920 | JGI IMG/M metagenome (GOLD analysis project Ga0315914, IMG submission 203920) | Medicago polymorpha root nodule microbial communities from Los Angeles, California, United States - elongated nodules | ecosystem: Host-associated > Plants > Roots > Nodule | place: USA... | reverse complement strand
GAAAAGGCTAATTTCTTGTAACCTCTTGTAACATCTTCTCATAGTGGATTGGAGAGCTGCTCTCTCCCCCAGAGTAGGTCATATTGGACCGAACTGGGTTACCATCTTGTGTGTGTTTGTTTACTTCCTTTAAGCTTGCTTATCTTTGTGCTTGGTTTGTGTTTTGTGTCATTGTATTAGCTCTTTGTGTGTGTTATTGCTTGAAGACACTTAGACCTAGGATTACCACTATCTTTTGCTCCACACATCTTTGTTTTATTTCATTGGTGTGATTCGATTAAGGTTGATTTTCACAACATATACTGATTTGGCGCTTCTAAGCGAGGATCCTCTTTTAGTATTTTTGTCATACTTGCACAATATTAACACTATAACTTGAGAATTTCTTTTCAATAACAAAGAAAAGAAGATAAGTAGCAGAACTAACAGACATTTTTTAATACATAACAAAGGAGGAAACATAAGACTAAATAAGTAGCAGAAAATCATCGAAGACAAAAGTTTAAACTCTACACCACTTAAACAAATAGCACAACTTCTGGCTTTTCACAACTTGTCCGCCAAGAAGATCTTCATCCTTGATGCTTCAAGTTATTCAAAGTGTCTCTGAGATCAGAAAGTCTCATGTTTTAGAATCCACCAAATCTCATAATAGGTTCAGCATAATAGGTTCACTATAACTCGAGTCCTTAATGTAAAGAACTAACAATGAGGAGAGGAGAGAGTCATTGCGATTGAGAAAAGAATTAATCAGTCGGAGCATGTTCATTCTTACGTTCAGCAGGGAGCACTGTAGAATTTACAGCCTGAAAACAAAGACGAAAATCAGACAGAGGTATTCAATGTGTTCCACATAACAATGAAACAACCACTAATAACTAGGAGGTTTTACTCACTTCATCTTCACCATATTCATCATCAGAGGATTCATCATCATAGTAGCTGGACCTGAAACAATGAAAACAAATATATATGAATGAGCAGCTCAGCATAATTTAACATCAAGATCCCAGGCCCCACTCTATAATAACACACATCTTCCAGATGCCCCAATATGTCGCCAACAACAAAAAGCAAAGGAAAAGAAAGTTAAGGAAAATTGAAACATTCCCAAGTAAAATAAAAAAAAAGTTTAAATTAACAAGTTCTTATTCATGAGAAACATGTTCCAAATACCCAGTAGGCTGTAGATTAACCCAACAACCAAATCTAAAGGATCTAAATTAGGCTCATCTCAGCCACATCCTATTAATATGAAGGAAATACAAAGAAAATAATGCAAAAGTCTATAGTTTTAGGAAAAAAAAAGATGTTACTGAAAAAGAGCTTTAAGAAATTATGTTGATATAAAAAATACAGTGAAGAATTTAGAATTAGCTTTCATTTAAATCAAGTCAACATTGAAGTTTTAATTATGATCTCAAATGGATAAAAACAAATAATACAATTCCTCTAGTTCAACTTGCATTACCTTCACATGAAGTTATTAATTATTTCAATCAAATTTCTCACTTTCCACAAAGGTACTGGTACCCACATTTAAGTGTCTATCTCTCTGCCAATTAAGTGTTCCAACATCTAAGCAATGGCAAGAGCCAGACTGAAGCATACAGCTGAAACCTAAACGTTTATTCTCCATTATTAAGTCCATACTTTACACTATCAAAAAGACCCAACGGAGCATGCTATAAATCATTTAATCATAAATATTTAGGCTTCACCAGGCACTCAATCATACCTAATTTACTATACTCTAAAAAAGTTGGGATGTTATAGCATGTTCGCGCAGAATGAGAGGACAATGAACCAGTTTCCCAAAATTCCAAAAACAACCAAAGCTCCAAGTTCAAGTTTGAAACACAAGTTCGAGATTCATTTTGGTCCAAAAATCATGTCAAGCTATGGTATCATGGTATGTTAAGGGTAAAAAGTAAGAACAACCCTTCTAAACACTTGTCCTATAATTTTTTTTTGATTCAGCTCACATCCATTAACCAATCATAGTATTCTAAACAGTGAAGCTATTTATTTCATCAACCACTCTTTTATATTATGGAATGAAGTTAAATAGAAAAAATAAAGAAAGAAAGAGAAGAAAAGAAAGAAGATTTACAAAAATTTGATGACACAACTTTCCAGGCCTAAATCTTTGAATTGGTTCCGAACATCAGCCATCTTCTCCATATCAGCTGCTAAATGTCTCGAACAGTGTATATTGATCTCCCCTAAATATGGGGCATTTTTTAAGATAAACTTAACATATTGGATTTCATAGTCATTTCCATAAAAATTTGAAAAGAATAATTGATTGAGGGAAGATTTGAAACAGCAAGGCACTGAGTTCAATATCAAATTGTCACCGACCAAGTAGTTATGTACCTAAATAAGAGCCACTCAACAAGTCAATTGACAGAAATCACATTATTAAAGCCTTGATATTGGAAAATATAAGGACTCGTGCTGAATATAAAACATACCATACCAGGAATCTCGAGGACTTCCAGTTTGGGAGTCTTAAGGAGAATGTCCATTAGTACTTCATCAGTGTTCTCGGGACGGAAAGAAAACACATCAAGATGTGTCAAATTGTAAAATGTAGGAAGGAGATGGAGAGTGTCCTTTGTATGGGAAAGACACTAGTAATGGAAAGAAAACTATGTTCAGCATTGTGATACGGAGAAAATATACAATGATTATAATAAACCCTTAACTAAAGGCTACATCCTCAATAAGTATTATCGTAAACAAAAGTTTTAAAAAAATGAAGATGAGCAAATAGTCAAACATACCTCAAGAGTATTATTATATAGTGTGAGAGACTTGACATTACCAAGTCCACTCACTAGCTGCATTGCACACTGAGCGGCATATGGTTCACTATGTTCAGAGAGATACCCGAGATCAATAGTTGCATCAACTAGGGAGGTCAGGTTAACAGGGATAAATTCTATTGTTGGATGGCATGTGCAACTCAAAGATAAAAGATTCACAGCATCAATCTTGACTGTCATATCATGCTCATAATCTAAACAAAGACTATCAAATCTGATTCTCAACTTCCTTAATGTGGAAATTGCAACATTGATATGCATTATGTTCTCCCAATAACAACCACACAAAGTTAATTCTTGTAAGACAGGGCACCCAGAGAAAAGTTGTTGAACCGAGTTCTCATTAGCAAAGTTTACATTTGAAACTACTAATTTCTTCAGGCCAGGGAAACAGATACCACTGGTGATGTGTAGATCGAACTTAAGTCCTAACCATAGTTCATTCAATGACTCGAAAGCTGAGAAACTATGGGGTAACACAAAGTTAAGATTTCGATTACCGAGTGAAAGTCTAAGAAATTGGATTTTGTGCTTCACAGCAGAAGATATTAAAGAACTAACTTTATCAACGTCAACCGTATTTCCAGATATTACAACAGAGAGCCTTTCTATCAGATTAGATCCGTGCAGTAATCTTCCAACTAGATTTAAGAGGAAATTTGCCCTTTTCTGAATTTGGTGGCTTTTCTCATACGGACGACGACGAGAAGTTTCAAAATCAAAGACAGATAAGTGGGTCCACAGGTGCCTCCACTTCTTAGCTAATATGGAAGTTCTTACAGCATCTTTGGTAGGGAGTAACAAAAGAATATGAAGGAGGACGCCCTCAGGTATGTTGCTAATGATATCATCCACATTATGTCGTTTGATCTTATGCACATCTGTTGTTGAGAATGTACCAGCCATGATCTACGCCTGCGCCTGCCTGCTCAAAATAACAAAAGCATGAGTGAAATGCAATTTCGGAGGCAAGCTTTTATCTTCACATAAAATCAGTTCTTTACTTTTTACTGAGCAATTCTATAAAAATATAAGAATAGGTTCTGGAAAAGGAAATAAAAAAAACTTGGGACACTCACTCTCCCTATCCCTATTTGGTTGATTTCATATCCTGAACAGCACAATTCGCTTGGGGTTGGTAAAAGATTCCATAATTAACTTCAATTCACAGCAAATTTATCGCAATAGGTATTCCCTTGTAAGCATCATAATTTAGTAGACACTTTCATGAATTTCAATTTCAATTTCACTACAAATTTACATCGCAAAGCTATAATATGAAGAAAGAAAGAAAACAATTGATTTCCATTTCATGAATTTCGATGATTACCTTATTAGCAATGAAGAGAACGATGCAACAAGCGAAAGCGAAGGACTGAGTGAGGATACTGCAGTTGATAACCGACGTCAAACCTAAAGTTTGCACTATCAAAAGATGGACATGGGTTTACCGCCAAAGTTTAGGCAACCTAATCGAAATTTCAATCCCCATTTTTTAAACCACTGTTTTGGTCCTTACATTTTAATTTTACTTGAAATCGAATGAAAATTATTAGAAATAACACTTTTACTAAGCTGCTCTTGTTTTATATGAAAAAGATAAATTTAAAATTGTGTGAGAAAAAAGTTGGAAGTAAAGTTGGAAGAAAAAAATTAAAATTGTATTGAAAATGTAAAGTGACATTCATTTTAAAACAAATTTTTTTTGTTGCTAAAATGACACTCGTTTTAAAACGGAGGGAATATAATTTTTGGGTTTTTTTAGTCCCATCAATTTTTGTGTGTTGGATTATTCTTTTTCCATGTCATTAATAAAATTTTCATTAATGAGAATGACAAATCATCAAAAGTGACTAAGACTAAAAAAACTCAAAAATTGTAAAATAAGGGACCAAAATAGTGGTTTTATAAAGGGGGGAATTGAAATTCCGATTAAGTTAAATAAGATATAATCAAACTGCATTTAAGCATAAAGTTTACATGCAGTTTCATGCTATAATATGTTTCGTCGGTTGATTAGAAATTAAATGGTTTAGATTTTAACTTGGTTTTACACATTAAAACAATTTGGACCATTGATTTTGATCAGATGGCTCACAGGAAATTCCATTATCGAAAAGATTGGACTAACTTAGACCAATTTTTACTACCATACCATTACATTCAATCTTCTCACTAAATCTTACTATGGTCCATCTACATAAATCAAACCCAATAACTATCTATCCTCCCTGGGTTGCATTGGTGGCTGAGTATTGAGAATGATGACTTCATTGACTCTGTCTTTCTATGTCTCTCACAATCGATTATTCTCTCATTAAAATAATTTATTTAATTATTCGTCTATCAATTAAATATGTTAAAGTCATCGTATGTAGTCAAAAAAAAAAATGACGTTAGGTTATGATGTACGCACCATTAAAATAAACAAACAAAGACCGAGACTTGGGAACGTATTATATTATGAATGAAAGATCAATAATTGATTTTAAAAATAAATGGCCAGCTATTATCTAATGTCACCTTGCCATTGCAGACTTTCAGGTTCACAGCAATAGTGTAAAATTCATTTTCATTCTCGCAAGTTACAATTTCAATGGCTAGTAGTAAACTCCAAAGTGTCTCTTCACCTAGGAGGATAACATGGAAATATGATGTGTTTGTGAGCTTCCGTGGTGAAGACACGCGCAACAATTTCACTGATCACCTTTTTGGCGCTCTTCATAAGAAAAACATTGTAGCCTTTAGGGATGATACAAAGCTCAAGAAAGGAGAAAATATATCATCTGAGCTTCTACAAGCTATTGAAGGATCCTGTATTTTGATTGTTATCTTCTCAAAAAACTATGCTTCTTCCACATGGTGCTTGTGGGAACTCGCAAAAATTGCCGATAGCATCGAAGTACAAGAACAAACTGTTCTACCTATTTTCTATGATGTGAATCCATCTGAGGTACGAAAACAAACCGGAGATTATGGAAAAGCCTTTCTGAAGCATGAAGAAAAATTCAAAGAAAACTTAGAGGAAGTGCAAAGATGGAGGGGAGCCCTAGCACAAGTAGCCAATCTCTCTGGTTGGGATGTAAGGGATAAGTAAGTACTCTTTTTAATGTTTGCAACAAGTTGATTAACATTTTAAGTTTATTAAATAAAACTTTACCTATTTCAGTAAACTAATAATTAATTTTTTATGGATGTCAACTTTTTCAAATAATTACAGAAGCACTTCATTTTTATATTTTGTTTTTATGTCAAAAATTTTGGTTCTTGAATTGATTTATTAATCATTGTTGTTTATATTTGGGGTTGTCATGTGATGATTTGGAATTTCCATCCTCTGGTCTTTCAGGAAACAATATGTAGAGATTGGAAAAATTATTAAAGAGGTAAGCAGCTTATTGAGTCACAAATCTTTAACTTCACCTAGCGATATAGTTGGGATGCACTCACAAGTGGAAGAATTAGAAAAGCTTCTGATTTTGGACTCAGATGATGTTCGAGTTGTAGGGATTTGTGGAATGGGTGGAATAGGGAAGACAACTCTTGCTACTGCTTTGTATGCTAGAATATCTAATCAATTTGATGCTTGCTGCTTTATTGATGATGTAAGTAAAATTTATGGAGACTACGGCCCAATTGGAGTGCAAAAGCAACTTCTTTGTCAAACTCTAAATGAAGAAAATCTCCAGATATGCAATCTTTATATGGCATCTAATATGATACGCAATACACTATGTCAAATAAAATCCCTTGTAGTTCTTGATAATGTTAATCAAGTTGAACATTTGGATAAATTGGCCATGACACGAGAATGGCTAGGCACAGGGAGTAGAATCATCGTAATTTCTAGAGATTGCCATATCTTCAAAGAGCATGGAGTTGATGAAGTTTACAAAGTTCGACTATTGGATCATAATAATGCCCTTCAACTGTTTTGTAGGAAAGCTTTCAAAAGTGATGATATCATGAGCGATTACATAGACTTGACATATGATGTACTAACATATGCCAATGGCCTTCCACTAGCAATTAAAGTGTTGGGCTCATTTTTGTATGGTCGTGTTGTCTCTGAATGGAGAAGTGCTTTGGTAAGATTAAGAGAGAATCCAAGGGCAGATGTTATGAATGTACTTCGAATCAGTTTTGATGGGCTAGAGGACACAGAAAAAGATATATTTCTAGATATTGCTTGTTTCTTTGATGAATATGAGGAGGCATACGTGAAGAAAATTTTAAATTTTCGTGGATTTCATCCTGAAGTTGGTTTAAGAGTTCTCATTGATAAGTCACTCATAACTTGTAAGTGGGGGATAATCCGTATGCATGATTTGTTCAAAGAACTAGGCAAGAGCATCGTTAGAGAAAAATCACCCAAAGAACCAAGAAAGTGGAACAGGTTGTGGGACTACAAGGATGTCCACAATGTTATCTCGGAAAACATGGTAAAATAGTTTTTTAAATAAAATTATTGCTTGCCATTTTATCTATAATTGATTAATAACTTTAAATTATCTATGATTTTATATTATTTGCAATACTATAGGCAACAGGATACCTTGAAGCCATAGTTTTGCGGCGTTATGAAGAATTTGGTAAAGAAATACCGGAGATGACAACATTGAGGGCTGAAGCTTTTGCACAGATGAGTCACCTTAAATTGCTCAAGCTGTGGAATTTGAATTTCTCAGGAAGTCTCAATTTTCTTTCAAGTGAATTGGGGTATCTATTTTGGGATAAATATCCTTTCACTTCTTTGCCATCAAGTTTTGTGCCCGATAAACTTGTTGAACTGATCCTACCTCACAGCAACATAAGGAAACTATGGGAGGGCACAAAGGTACTAAAAACATGGTCTCTTATGAGCCTTTATTTTTCCTCTTTCTGACAAACATATCATTCCCTCTTTCTCTACACATGCTGAAGAATTGAATTAAAGTTTAAATATGATTATTAATATGTCTTTTTCTATTTTTCATTGTATGCAGTCTCTACACAATTTGACACATATTGATCTTTCTCACTCAAAAAATCTTACTATGATGCCAAATTTTTTAGAGATTCCGAATCTTGAGTTGCTAGATCTTGAAGGATGTATAAAACTCGTGCAGATTGATCCATCCATTTGTATCTTAAGAAGACTTTCAAGATTAAATTTGAAAAATTGTACAAAACTTGTCAGTATTCCTAACAAAATTTTTGATCTGAGTTCTCTCAAAGAACTGAATCTCTCAGGCTGTCCAAAATTACTTAATAATCAGCTGTTAGAGGGACAAAGGCAAACAGAACATTTGGAGATGCTTGATAACAAAGAAAGTACTACCCAATACCAACTAACATCCTTCATCTACAAAGTTCTAAATCCACACTTTGGATTTTCGATTTTTCATAAAGAAGATTCGGTTGGTTTATCGTTACCTTTGTTGTCTCGTCTGTCATGTTTGCAACATCTTGACCTAAGTTTCTGCAATCTTCTTCAAATCCCTGATGCTATTGGGTGGCTACATTGCTTAGAAGTCCTAAAATTGGGGGGGAACAATTTTGTTACCCTACCTTTTAACATCAAAGAACTTTCCAAACTTACAACATTGAACTTGGAGCACTGTAAGCAGCTGAATATTTACCTGAACTCCCATCAAATACTGTCTTTCCAGCAAGGAGCTGTTTTGAATTAAATATTTTTGATTGCCCCAGTTTAATTGACACTGAATGTTGTTATAGAATGGCATTATCTTGGATGATACAACTCGTTAAGGTTCCTACTCCATCCTTTTTCCTTTTTTCTATATATCTTTTAATGTGATTCAACTATAATACATAACTAACTTTGCTAGGTATCAATGCACATGCAATCAAATTTCCAAATGGGTCGGGTTTATATTGTTATTCCCAGAACTCAAATTCCAATGTGGATCAACAAACAAAATGTGGGTAGTTCAATAAGAATGGATCCGTCACCGCATGACGAGAATTGGATAGGTGTTGCTTATTGCATAACCTTTGTAGCTCATGATGATCCAACTAGTTTAGGTACACAATTGGGACCTTATATTAACTTGGGTTTTCATAGTAAACAATTTGGATGCGGTCCCCCTATTCACCTGCATCTTGGAAAAGATCTGGTCACAGTTGGTTTAGATCACTTGATGCTAATTTTTTCAAGTAAGGAAGACTTTATTGCTTTAAGAAGTCATTTAAGAAACAGACCGCATGATGATAGTGGTATTGAATTGAGAGCTTTTGTTCTGCAACCCCTTGGTTTGCATTTTGAGGTAAAAAATTGTGGTTATCGTTGGATATTTAAGGAGGATCTGGAACAATTAAACCCACACATGATGTATAGTGGAAGTTCCTCAGTTCAAAATATGTATTTAACAAATGATTAGCCATATTATTGAGCCAATCAATGAAAGACCCTGAAATTCAATGGAATCATTAATAAATATATCTTTTTCTATTTTAAAAATGATAATATGCTCTGATTTTTTGCCAGTTCTCTTTTTATGCTAGAGTCAATATTAATGTGCATTGTTACAGTGATAATGAATAGACTTGGCCATTGATTGTCTCTGATGATCTATTTCTAAATATCAAAGTTTGGGATATATTTATCATTTATCTTAATGCTAAGTTGAAGTTATTGGGGTCTAGCTCTTTTGATTAGTTAACGAGTAACTTATCCAATATAACTTAAACATAAGTATGAACAAAATGTAAGATACTGTGTTTTATTGTTTTTCAGTGAGTATAGATGGTGGTTGTATAATTGTGCAACCTTTCTGTTGAAAGATAGCTTAACAATCAGAGTTGCAATGGAATCATTAATAGGGAAGATGACAATAATTTTTCAGTATAGGACAGTTTACTATTCAAGTGTTTGCTTATAGTTTAGTTGTTTATTATTCCTTATACTGGAAACTGCAAGTATTTTTAACCCATAATTATTGTAATATAACTAAAATCTATTCCAGATCCTAATATGTTGTTTTTTTTTGTCAATATCCAAATGTATATTTTTTGAATGACAAATGTTAGTTTGTTTGTATGAAGAATTGAGCCTATTTGACGTCTTTATTACTCCAATCAAAATGTGTAAGAAAATTAGTAAGGAGAAGTGCCAAGAGCCATGCAACCCTAACCAGATTCAATTAGAAAAGGGTTCTGTACCATTAAAAGGGAAATGTACATTCTATTTTGCACTCACTCTGTCCCTCCTGCATGCCTGAAATAAACAAGAAACACATGATCACATATAATGGTTAATAAGTGAAATGTAGTCTCTTTGCATTGTTTAGTAAGTGTTAATAATGGTTAGTCTTTTACAAACCTTTGTTAAATATTAACCTATATGAAATGTTCTCAAAAGGACCATGCCCCTTCAAACATATAGAGTATCTGAAAGAAGAATTTATTAAAAGGCTTTTTTGACATAATGATATATTTTGAGTGAATAAAATAAGAAAGTCTTTTTTCCAACTTTAACTGTGGTGTAAGTTTATTGTCATTTCTTATTGTTAAGTCATACATATATACTAAAAAAGCTTGCTAATCTGTACTTAACTTACGTCAGCCTGCAGCATCGCAGTTCAGCAGCAGGGAAAATATAAATACCTAATAAAATATTTAATAAATTCACAAAACATGCAACAAAATCAAATTAAAAAAGACATATACCATTTCTAAAGTTAAGAGTCAAAGCTAGCATTCTACATGCAGCAGGACTGATAGGAACAAGTTCAATTTAAAACCTCTAAATCCAACAACTATGAGCTACATATTGATGACAGAATTACAAAATTGATGCAATCAGAAGGCACCACCACCATGAAACTGCAAAGCCATTTGCAAGAGTGAGTTTGTTCTGGATATTGTAACGAGAGTATAACTATCTTGAAGCTGCTTTCCTTCGACCATAAGCTTCATTTGGTCTAGTGGAATAACCATCTTTCTCCTGAATATAGAACTTCACATTATCTATTGAATCTGAACTCCCTACATCCAATGTTATGGTCTTTCCTGTTACAGTATTGACAATAATTTGCATTCTACCTCTCAATCGAAGTATGATATGAAGTGTTGACTCCTTTTGAATGTTGTAATCGGCAAGGGCATGACCATCTTCCAATTGCTTACCAGCGAAGATGAGCCTTTGTTAACTCCGACTCACATCACATTCTCAATTGTATGCGAACTCTCTACCTCAAGAGTAATGGTTTTTCCTGTCAATATTTTTACTAAGATCTGCATATGCTCACATTAAAACACCAAGACAGCATTAATTAAATCACAAGCATTAATCCATTGAAATCATATTGACAGAGTTCTGCAAAACTTTTACTCATAAGATCAAAGTGATCCATATTGACAGACTCTATCTGAAGATATTCCACCATATCCAAGGTTGTCAATCGCTGAATGCATAAAATTACGGTTTGTTCAATGACGCTATAATAGCGTGCAACAACCAACAATAGCGATTTTTTTTCAAATTCCACACTAGCCGCTGTTTGACATCAGGCACAAGTCCAAAATCATTATATAATACAAAGGCGCCTCTGACACTTCAGAACGTGTTAGGTGTCTGACACCAACACAACACTGTGTCTCAATTAATTTATTTTCTTAAAGTCGAAGTCCCATTATCCGAGGGAATTGCTTCATAGATTATGATATGCAAAATTCTATAATTAGCTAATATGATTTAAATTACTGACACTATAAAATGTTTTCCAAGTACGTGGTCAAAAAAACTCAAAGTTGTCCAAGTATTTTCTCTCAATTTTTTTCTTTTTCCATCTTTATTTCACCAACCTATATTGCCACATAGTTCACATTAAACTCATTTGTTGAAAGGTCTTTTTTTATTTTTTGAATATTTTTATGAAAGATCTATGATCGCTTTATTTTTAAAATATCTTCCAATTTATTTTGCTTTGAACAACTTGCAGATTGATGTACTGCCAAAAAATAACACCATACATAATATTGCTGATAAATGTGCTTCAAGATGATAGAAATTTTGAGAAAAAGTACTAGAAATTGTTCCCTTCAAGACGTTTTACATGTCCAAAATTGCATTTTTCTCGTCAAAAAGGAACTTTGGAGAGGAATCACTACTTTACAGTGATGTGTTTCCTTTTAATTTAAACTGACTTATTCATTCAGCCTTGGATATTAACTCAGTAAAAGAACTACATTGCAAAATGAATGAAAAATTTCTCTAATTATTAGGATCCAAAATTTGATGATCCTCACAACACCGCATCCACTAGCAGATATTTGTCTATGCATCATAAACAGTCTGAAGCACTTCATAAACATAAAATTAGCAAGGAAAATGAAAATTCACAAAACCACCGTGCTACTTGTTTTGGTACTATAACTTGACAGGAATAAAGATATGACGGATGTTCTTAAAGAATGAATAAACATTTTTCAACCGGATTAAAGTCTACATTCTACACCACTGAAACAGAAAACAACTTCTGGCTTTTCACAACTGGTCGTTTAGGGAATCTTCATCCTTGACGCGTCAGGCTTTTCAAAGTGTCTTTGAGATTAGAAAGTTCAATTTCTCATATTGTAGAATCCACAAAATCTCATCTCATATAGATTAAGAAAAGAACCAACAATGTGAAAATAATTAATCAGTCAAAGCATGTCCATTCTTATTTGAAGCCGGAAGCACCCCAGAATTTTGCAAACTGAAACAATGTCGAAAGTTAGACCAATGAATTCAATGTGTTTCACTAATAGCTAGTGGAAGTGTTCACTATTCTTTCCCTATTATGAAAAGCGTAAGTGTTTTACTCACTTCATCTTCATCAGCTTCATCATCAGAGGGATCATGGTGGCTGTAATAGAAACAGTGAAAACAAATAACAATGAAGAGCTCAACATAATTTCAGACTGAAGAGGATTTTTTAGAGAATCATAAATTAAGGCTCTTGATTGATATATTTGTACTATTAAGAATATTATAACAGCGCATAGATTAAATTCATATAAACCCTCCAAAATCGTCCCCCAATACAACTTTTTAGTTCCCCAAATGAGAAGGATTTTGAACTATAAAGAAAAACTAACCTCAAAACCCTCCCATCAGAATCTCCTTTTTTTCCAAAACCCTCCCCCTCCTTTTCCCTCCAAACTCGCAAACAAATCCTAAAAGTTTCCTCTCCATTATGTACATATTTCACACTATCCTAAAGATCTAACCAAGCATTCTATAAATAATTTAATCAAGCATATTTAGGCTTCATTGAGCATTCAATCATACCACTCTGGTCTAAAAATGTTGGGATGTAATAGAATGCGAGCGCAGGGTGGGGGAAAAATGAACAAGTTTCCCTAAATTAAGATTAAGATGAAACCACCTAGCTGAAGTTTTTTAATTTTTTTGAGGAAAACCTAGATTAAGTTTGAAAGATAAGTTCTAGATTCTTTTTGGGGCAAAATAATCATGTCATGCTTTGGTATGTCAACTGTTAAAAGTAAGAAAAGCCACTCAAAATACTTAACAGTTCCATTTCCAAGCAAACAGAGTTTGTCCAATAAAATAAATTGATTCCGACTAGTCATAGTAGTCTTACTAGTGAAGCTATTTATTTCATCAACCATACTTTAATATTATGGAATGAAGTTAAATTAGAAAATTGAGAACCCCTTAAAAAAACAAAACAAAACAAAGAATGAATGAAATAATTTCAGAAAGAAAGAAGATTTACCATAACTTGATGACACAACTTTCCAGGCCTAAATCTTCCAATTGGTTCCAAACATCAATCAACTTTTCTGTATCAGCTGTTAAATGTCTTGAACATTGTATCTTGATCTCCCCTAAATATTGGCAATTTTTTAGCATAAACGTAAGGAACCTGATTTCATATTCATCTCCATAAAAATTGAAAATGCATAGTCGATTGAGAGAAGATTTGAAACAGCAAGGCACAGAGTTCGACATCAAATCTTCACCACCCAAGTAGTTATGTACCTATTTAAGAACTACTAAAGTCAATTGACAGAAATTACATTATTAAAGCCTTGATGTTGGCAAATATAAGGAATAGTGCTGAATAAAAAACATACCACCCCAGGAATCTCAAGAACTTCCAGTTTAGGAGTCTTTTGGAGAATGTCCATTAATACTTCACTAGTGTTGTTTCTACCGTAAAAAGAAATCACGCCAAGATGTGTCAAATTGTAAAATGTAGGAAGGAGATGGAGGGTATCCTTTCTACCGTAAAAACACTAGTAACAAAAACAAAATTACGTTCAGTACTGTGATATAGATAAAATATGCAACGATTATAACAAACACGTAACTAAAGGCAACGCACCCATCAGGTATTATCATATACGATATTTAAAAAAAAACATGAAGGTGACGAGCAAACAGGCAAACATACCTGAAGAGTATTAACAGATAGTGTGAGAGACTTGACATTACTAAGTCCACTCATTAGCTCAACTGCACACTGAGCAGCATATAGTTCATAAGGTGGAAAGAGACCCCCAAGATCAATAGATGCATCAACTACAGAGGTAAGGTTAACAGGGATAAATTTTATTGTTGGATTGCATCTACAACTTAACAATAAAAGATTCACAGCATCAATCTTGAGTTTCATATCATGATCATAACAAACATTAAATGCTCAAATTTGGTTCTCAACTTCCGTAATGTGGAAATTGCAACACTGATCTGCTTTATGTTCTTCCAATAACAATCGTACAATTCCAACTCTTGTAAGACAGGGCACCCTGAGAAAAGTCGTTGAACTGACTTCTCATTAGCAAACATAACATCTGAAACTACTAATTTCTTCAGGCTAGGGAAACAGATACCACTAGGAATATGTAGAGTAAACCTAAGTCCTAAGCATAGTTTATTCAATGATTCGAAAGCTGAGAAACTGTGTGGTAACACAAACTTATTATTTTCATGACCTAGTGTAAGGTTAAGAAATTGTACTTTGTGCTTTACAGCAGAAGTTATTATAGAACTAACTCTGTCAGTATCAACGGTAGCTCTATATATTTGAACAGCGAGCCTTTCTACACAATTAGATTTGTGCAGTAGTCTTCCAACTAGATCTAAGAGGCAATTTGGCACGTTCTTCTGAATTTTGAGGTTTGAGTCATATCGAGGATAGGGAATTTCAAAATGAAAGACAGATAAGTAAGTCCACAAGTACCTCCACTTCTTTGCCAACACGGAAGTTCTTACAACATCTTCAGTAGGTAGTAAAGAAAGAATATGAAGAAGAACACCCTTAGGTAAATCACTAATTATATCGTTCATGTCGCCCAAAATTTGACGTTGGATCTTATGCACATCTGTTGATGAGATTGTAGCAGCCATGATCTACGTCTGCCTGCTCAATATAAAAAATTATTAACAATAAAAATGTAAAGTAGTGATATGAAATTCAGGATGATGAGTCACATGTGATTCAAACACCAGTAAAACATGAAAGAAACTTTCAATGATTTGAATTACCTGCAAATTTCTGAAAAGATCGGAATACACAGAGACGTATATATAATAACATGCCTCAAATATAATGTGAGACAAAATATTGATATTCAAAAATAATAATTATCATGTTAAAGCAATAACTTCAGAAATTGACATTGAAGAGATAGTGATTACCAGATTTTGATGTATTAGGCCAGCCTCACACCAAAAATGACAAACTTGTCAAATTATCAGATTATCCAGTTTCGTTTTGTTCCTAACCATTTTTTATTTTATTATTAGTTATTATAAACAAATAAAATACAGACAAAAATGTAGAAATAATTTTTTTGTTAAAGTGTTTTAGGTTCATGCTACCAACTACCAAGTGTCATAAAGGAATTTTCATAAAAAAGCGTTATAAGGAAATTATTTAACAAATTTATTAAAAAAAATTAATTGTTAAAATAAGGGAATGCACATTTGTTAAAATAATAAATACATTTTTTCTGTTAAATTTTTTCTAAAATCATTGCTTAAAGAATCCATTAATTAAAAAAAGTTATGTTGAAAAAAGAAGAAGGCATATACAAAGAAATACATTATTACTTCCACAACTTTTTAAAATAGGTATGTTATTTGAATCACCGTTTTTGGGACAACAAAAGATATAGAAAGAAATTTGAATATTGGCATGAAAACTAAAGCAATATAGAGAGTGAGAGAGTAAGGACACAATAAAAGTATGAGAGAATTGTCCCAAAACTTGTCACAAGTTATACAAATATCATTTCTTTTTTAAAAAATAGATATTTCTCGAAGAAGTAGAAGCAAACATCATTTTGTTGGGTACAAATGCAAAAGCTTGAAAAACAAAAGAAAACAACGGGAAACAACTAAGGCATCAGATTGAAACAAAGTCTTCAAGCCTTCAGGAGGGTGATTCCAAATCTTCATCTTGATGTCATTTCTAGAACTAAATGTTGCAAGAAAATCTGCACATGCATTCCCTTTTCTAAAAGTGTGAGAAAGATTCACTTCCCAATTTAAATTCAACAACTCTTTAATGTTAACAATCGCTGCAGCATAACAATGATACTTATTGGAAGACTTGGTGACGAGTTCAATAACAATTTTAGAATCATAGTAGCAACAAAGATAAGTGCAGTCCCAAGAAAGCAGCTGAAACCACTCACCCAAAATTCATCACCTTTTCTAATTAAGCTCCATGCTCCAGTCCGACCCAGATCACCAAGGCAGCTCCCATCCACATTTAGGACAAAGCAATTCTCTCTAGATGAATGCCAAGAAACCAATCTAGGAGCATTCTAATGAACATTCAAACTAGGGAGCAAATCATAATCGTCTCCGTGAATGTAAGGTTGGTCCACACAAATGAATGATGTTATTTCCCACACAAACAATATTCCTTGCTCTCCAATTCCACCAAAGACATGCTAGGAATAAATTGATTGAAGAACCCATAACATTAGATTTCAGCCAATCCTCAACACTGATATAGCACTTGCGTAGTCTCTGAGACAATGCAAAATGGCTTCCACATGATTCGAACACCTAGGACAAATACTAGAGGGAGACATATTCCTATTATTGTGCAAAACTAGAGTAGGAATAGCTTGATGACAAAACACACCATATGAAAACTTGATTTTCTACGGAGCTTGAAGTCTCCATATCCAAAGGATTGGCTCTTCATTGATTTTGTTGGTGAAAGGGATTTGCATCACGTCCTCCTTGGTGCACCTTTTAAAGATGTTTCACTTCCTAATTTGACGCTGCCATAATATTTCTGACGTTTGCACATTCAATTATCGATTTATAATAATATTTGTTTACATGTCAAGATCTTAGATCTATTGAGCAAATTTAGTGATTAGAAATAATGGTGCAAATGTCGTTGGGTCAATATTTTCAAGAATATCAAGATTGATAAAGATTAAAATTATGTATGTTTTTTATTTTGATTTCTTGGGTTTCCATTTGAATTTATTTAGTTTTAAATACTTGTATTGGTTGGATTTTTTTTTATTTTTTTTTTGTTTTTGATGATTTGGTTTGGTTTGAATTGGTATGGATGATTTCATGTTTATCTTTAAATATTATGAAGTTCGATATTGTTGTCGTCTATCGTTGTTTGTTTGGAAGACCTTAGACCAGATATGTTACTGATTCAAAGATGAACTAATTTTTCCATAAACTCCAATATTACTGACTAATACTAATACGTAACTTGAAATCTCTCTTTAATTAATTCAATAGGTCATTCTCAATATGTTTCTCTATTCCTATCTATGCACCTTATAATAGGTAGTGTTCTTGCTTGTCTCATTCTGGTACTTTGTTTCCTAAAATATTTTTTCAACATTTCCTGAACTTCACCTCAGTGTTCATTGTCTGCCATACTGGTTACTAATACGGGAGTTTATTTACTACCGCAAAACAAGGCTAGCATGAAACTCGCTATGTCATAAAATATATCAAGGCAAACAAATTATTTTTGTAATGATCAATTGTCGTTGTAAACGAATTCACGTCATTTTTTTATGCTAATCAGTCCAATAGAATGTGTAATTTTTTTGTATATATTGATTGATATGCATAGTACAGCTCTTTAAAGTGTCTTGAAATTTTTTATAAAATAAGCTAAACATGGCTTAACAACGTATTATAATATTTTTATAATTTCTTCCGAGAGTTAAGATCAATTTCACTAAGCTCTTTCAGGGTAAAGCTATATCATTTAACCACAATTTGAACTTTTGAACGAAGTTAAATTATCATTTGTAAATAAATCATAAGTTGAATGCATCCTATAGTAAAAGGAGAAAGAAAACAAAACACAAAGTCTTAGATGCAAATCCAAATCCCAAAAGTCGCAATCATCTAAGAAGGAACCGCACCAATTAACTAACCAACAGAACTATAAATGACAGCAGCCACTTGCCAAGCAAGATTATACCAAAAATACCATTAATATTACACCAAAATGTCAGAAAACACAATACCAGCTCCTCAAATCTACACACTACACTGCATCGCCATGGCTAAAAATAAAACAAAGCATCTGAACAAGACTAAGCGAACACCATTTGATAAGTTGACCAGCCATTAAAGGCTCGGATGAGTAAATTCTAAATTTAGGGTCACACCATTAGAATTGTCCATCTACAAGACACAATTGCATAAGGTTGTGCCTGAACTTGCAAGAAAAATCACAGTACAGCAGCCACTAAAACACCAAAGCTGATAAGATACTAATGGGACCAACTCTAGCACAAAACTACAAGCTACCGTCACCACTACCCATCCAGAAGCTACCAAACACTTGCAAACGGACTCGGCTTCCAGCTCAGAACAACCAAACTTTCAACACATGCAAACACACCCAGGATGATATTCTGTTTGTCTGTTTTGAATATTTTATGTTTATTCATTGCGAAAGTCAACCTCTGAGTGCTACTAGCATGACTAAAATAATATTTTAACTCTACAAAAACTAGGAATGCTCCAGGAAGAGCTGTCAAGGTGTGGGAAGAGTTGCAAATTTAGGCAGACAACCAGTTTCCCCACCAGACAGTCCAAGGTGCCAAAAGAATATCTCTATAGCACAAACATTTTTTATCGAAGCCCCAGTGTTTGAAACTCACATGACACCAAAATTATGTAATTACCTTCAATTAATTCATTGTCTCAAATTATTATTGGTGTTGACCTATCAATGTCAGTATTGTATCCGATGTGCGACACAGTGTCAGTACTTCATAAAAGAAAATAAAAATCTGCACAAAAAACCCTGTATACAAAGGGTGTATAAATATGGATAATAGCAACTATTTGTACCATTCACAAGATAGTTCCAAGTTAATCATAGTTAGCCAATTCACTGAGGCATATAGAAACTCAAGTATACAAACATACAAAAATGAAAATACTCCAAAAAAAAAGAAACTCAAGTATACCAAGTCACTTTTAGTTGAATAAAGTTAGACGAGTATCAGTACATAAACCGAATCCCAATTCACAAAAATCAAAAGGACATAAAAAGTAAAGATGGATACATATCTGTGTATAAATTGAAGTGAATCCCATTATCTAAATATAATGGCACAATTTTTCAGACCTACAGCTTCCAATTGGTTCCTGATATATTTCTGCATCTCCAAATCAGCCAATAAACTTTCTGAACAGAATATTTTGATCTTTCTTAAAACTGTGGCTTTTTCTAACAAAATCTTCAGCAACTCGATTTTAGCTTTTGCTTCACCAAAATTGGGAGTTCCCATATTCACATCTAGCAGCTTCAAATTGCAGAAGCAAGGAAGGAGATGTAGAGTATCTATTGCGTATGGAAAACACTAAAAAAAGGGAAAAAATGATTCATTATTGTGATGCCGAGGAAAAATGTAGTTTGAATACTAAAAAACACATAGTTAAAGGCAACAATATTAAAATAATGAAGATGATATATATACATACCTCAAGAGTATCAATTGTTAGGCTGAGAGACTTTACCCTATGAAGTCCACTCAATAGTTTTATTTCATGAGCAGCAATATATAGATGGTCTGATGGAAAGCCACTACTGAAATCAATATCTGCATCAACTATGGAGGCGAGGTTAACAAGAACAAATTCAAATGTTAAACAGCCTATGCAACTGAAAGATAAAAGATTCTCCGCATCAATCCAGACTTTAGAATCGAGGAAATAATCTGCATCAAAAGAGGGAAAGGTAATGCTCAATTCCCTTAAGGCGGGCATTACAACGCTGATCTCCTGTATGTTCTTCCAATCACATTCATGCAAGACTAACTTTTGGAGAATGCATCCAGAGAGAGGTCGTCGAAGTGAGTTGTCATTTGCAAAGGTGACTGATGAAATCATTAATGTCTTCAAGCTAGAAAAACCCCAAGAGGGAATATATAGAACACATTTAAGTTCTAAACATAGACTATTCAGTGACGCACTTGAGAAAGTAATCGGTAATATAAACGGATTAGACTTTAAATCGAGGGAAATATTCAGGTCTTCAACTTTGTCCAGCTTTGCATAATATAGAAAACTTTGAAATTTGGCTCGATCAACAGTGACTCCACTACCATGCATTGCAATACGGAGCCTAATTGCAATCCTACTAGACCTCTCAAGTAGTATGTCAACTAGATCAAATAGTTGATTGGTTGGCCTGTCAAAATCAAATGCAGATAAGTCGATCCACAAAGACTTCCACCTTCTTGCTAATATGGAAGTTCCTACGGCATCTTTGGCAGGGAGTAACGAAAGAATGTGATGAAGAATGTCATCAGGTAAATTGCTGATGAAATCTTTTCTGTCGCCTACATTATATATTTTTACTGTCCCAGTACCAGCCATATCAGTGCTGCCTACCCAAAAAATAACAAAAACAATATAAGGATTGCAAAGTATCAATTGAATAGTAGAAGACAAGTGTCAAGAATCTGAAATATGCATTAGTTACACATTATAGTTCATAACTAATTCACCAGATAACATGCAAACTATACCAGTTACACATTACTGTTAATAAAGATTTGGCAATACCCCCCAAAAAGTAGTGATTGAAAAACCCAAAAAAAGATATTTCAAATATGAAGAAATAGACAATGCCAAAAACAGATTGTAGCATACATATAAGAGAAACAAAATAAAAAGCAAACAAAGCAAAGGTATGCATCAAGAACATTATGAACATCAAGAAAACATTCTTCCTGTCAAAATAAAATGAAATCACACCAGAATTGTTGTCTTTTCAAATAAACCATTACAAGTTTCAGAAAGCAAAACCAAGATAAAAATATGATTTTTAATCACCAAAAATAAGATATTGTTTCATCAATGCATGATTCATTATTCTACTGAATCTTGTTCGTTCTTGTGATAAAGATCAATTATGATCAACAACAAAGAATTCAAAGGATATGCATCATAACAAATTAACCAAATGATACACACAACTCATTATTCTACCAAATGTGAGTTTATTAACACATACCAGACCTGCTTGCTTGTTCTTGTGATGAAGCCAACGACGCCGCAAATGGGAAGCAAAGAATTGAAGCTGAAGCTGAAGCTGTGAATTGAGCAACGCAGGTGAATCGTCAAAGAAGTCTTCAAAGAGGGAAAGAAAACGGTTTATTTCTTTCTTTCTTTTTGTTTTTTTTGGCAACGTTATGAACTGAAGAAGAGGGAAAATGAATATAGGCCACTCTTTTTTGTTTCCTTTCTCAATGGTCTTTATTTTATTTAAATAACTGTATATTTTAATATTTTACCAACATCTAATTAACCTGGATATTAGACAAAATTAGAAAATATAAACTGACTCTGCTAGTATAAAATTAAAATAATCCAACACATCGACAATAAATATGTGTCAAGTTTAAAATAATTCAAGATTAAAATAATTAGACTATGATTCTTATGGATGAGAGATTATGTGTCAAGTTTTATTCTTTTATTTTTAAATAAAGTTTTTTTAATTCTTTTATTATTAATATAATAATATAATAACTTTATATGATTAGATGATTTAATATTGTATTCTTATGCCAAACTTTGCATCAATTTTTTCAGTTTATAGTCGGAGAGCAATTATTTACGGATGTATTCAATAATGTGTTGTCATATTAGTTAATAAATATGACAACTTATGTGTTTAAATATGACAACTCGTGTGTTTTTATATTCATTATTTTTTAGGGGGTATTTATATTCATTAATTGACAAGGTAACACATCTTTGGATGTATGTGCAAAGTTGATTAGGTAACACATCTTTGAATGTATGTGTAAAGTAATTGTACACTAACGGAATATACTAATTAAATTACAATTTTATTTGCCATATAAAATTATTGGTTAAATATGTTTTTTTTGTTACATGAGGAAAAGGAAAAAGGATGAAATAAAACGGAAATAAACTAAGTCCTTGAAAGGACACGTCTAAGACATCGCCTAATAAAGTTGATGCTAAACAGTGAAGAGGTTCTTTGAAAATAACAAGATGGTCTGAACAGTTAGCTGTCAACACAAGAAAGAGGGTTTGGAGACTCTAGAGCTATTTTGTGGATGACCATAGCTATATTATTCATGTATACCACCAAGCACAAAGAAAGAGGGTTTGGGAAACCACATATATATGCCAAACTACTGGGCGAGCAAGAAAGGAGACAATAAAGAATAGTCTCATCTTCATTTTGGCAAAATGGGCAGGTGGGAGAGACATTGACGCCTCTGTGTGCCAAAACTGATTTGGTTGAAATAGAACAGTGGCATGTTTGCCAAATAAAGAATTGTACGCTAGCTGCTGCAGGTGATTTCCAAATCCAATTCCAAGATTCTTGAGAGGATTCCATTTCACGTTGAGAGAGAAGCCAATGATAACCACTACGCGATGAATACTCCATTTAAACTAGGATTCCAAATCCTAGTGTCCTCCGTCGACGATATAATGCAAGGGTTTAAACTTTTGATGGCTTGAGAAACTATAAGGGGTAAAGTTGTATGCAAGTCATCAACAATAGATCTATCATTATTCCACAAATTCTTGATCTTGAGGCATAAATCTGTTGGATATGTTTTTGATCACTAAAAATATAATAACTTTTAATTTTTGTCACTCCAAAAAATTTCTTTAACTTTTAGTCCTTAAACATTTTCATCACCACTTTTAAATCAACTCATGTGTAAACTTCATATATTTGAATAAAAATTCACATAAATGTTTTGAGTATTATCAAAATATCTCACTAAAAAACTAGATTTTTTTAACAAATAATGAATTAAATATGAATTTTTTATGTATCCAGCGCTTGAAAGTTCATATTTAATTTATGTTTTGCTATAAAATTCTATTTTTTTAGGAGAGGTTCTTATAACATTCTAAACATTCCTGAAAATTTACGTTAAAAAATATGAAGACTACACATATGTTGACTTAAATCTATAGACCAAAAGTGACGATTGAATTTTTAAAGGATTAAAAGGCAAAGAAAATAATTATGGAGACTTAAAGCAAAAAGATAATATATTTAGAGACAAACATATTTATGTTGATTTTATAGGTTATGGAGACTTAAACAGAAAGATAATATTTGACACAATAATGTGTTAATAGTTTTTTTTTTTTTTTGTTAAGTAAATAATGTGTTAATAGTAATACTACATCTTGAGTTGATTTAAGTCGTTCCAAAACAACCTTAAAAAATCTGACATGCTAAGACAAAAATATTTAATCACTCCTCTTAATCATCAAAATATTTGCTTGGTGACGCAATTTTCTTTGGATGGTGTATTTAGATTATTATCATTGTTTGGGTTTAACTAAGGTTGATGATAACAACAAAAAATGCTCAAGTCTTTCATGAAAATAAAATTAACCATTCATCCAAACACTCTAGCTCCTCTGTTTAAAAGTCTGGTTCTACATACCGTACTTGAACCATAAACTCTCTTTTCCGGTTCTGATTCTCCAAAAGTCTTAGGATTTTCAATAACTAGTCCCCCCTCATCCAAATCTCTACAAACTAATCCAACGGATGGATATTAATACATTAAGATTTTTTCTAAAATATTGGGAGGTAATAAATTAAGAGTTCAGCAAAATTTCCTCTTCAAAAAAAGAGTTCAACAAAACTGGCTTTTGATAATACTATTCACAGATTCCGTGCAACCACACCCTGATAACCTCTCCTCCTAACAGATTCATTTGATTTTTTCTTCAAAGATTTAGCTTAACTTCCATATGTGTATGTCCAAACTGACCTCTCATTTCTCATTTAAACAGTACACTCCCACACACCATGGAATTGCATTTTTCAAAGTTCAAACACGTAACATTCTTCTGTTACTCGTTATAACGTAAGGAAGGAAAATAAATAAAAAATAAGTAGCTTAAACATACAAAATTATCCTCCTAAACTAGTATTATCAATATATAAAGTTGTTAATACATCTAATTAGGTTGCAGTTCGAATATGTAGGACAAATATTGCTTGATCAAAAATACATCACAAAAAGCACATCAACAATCATACCCGATTTAATGCTGCAAAATAGATAACTTTGGCACAATAACTGATTTTATAAAAGAAAATAGCAACATCATATAGGAAAAAATCAAAATAACCACAAAGAAAAGCCATAAAAATTCCAATCTTTCTTAACACAGCATTAGCAGCTAAAGGGATGGACAACAACCTATACATCTTTTATCAGACAACCACAGTAACACAGACAAAACATACTAAAAGCCAACTCGGAGGCGAAGAACAAGGTGCAGGGTAGATTCTTTCTGAATATTGCAATCTGCCAAGGTACGACCATCCTCCAACTGCTTGCCAGCAAAAATTAGTTTCTGCTGGTCAGGTGGAATACCCTCCTTGACACGCTAATCACAATTGCAAAGTCACGAAATCAAAACTTAATCCAGAATATGTCACTAAAAGAACATCCTTAGATCATACACGATTTAATATGGCAAAATATATTACTTCTGCATAATAACAAATTTTTAAAACAAATAGCGAAGCACATTCATATACGAAGCGATCAAACTAACCAGGAAATAAAAGGCATAATATTTCAGAACTGTTTAAAATAGCATCATACATGACGTACCAAACATAACAAAATCAACTAAAAGGACTAAAAACAACGACCAACACACCATTTATTAGATATATAGTGCAAAGGATGCACAGACCAAACATACTGGAAGTGGAACACACTTAGAAGCCACCACGGAGGCGAAGAACAAGATGCAGGGTAGATTCTTTCTGAATATTGTAATCTGCCAGAGTACGACCATCCTCCAACTGCTTGCCAGCAAAAATAAGCCTTTGCTGATCTGGGGGAATACCCTCCTTATCTTGTATCTTTGCTTTCACATTATCAATGGTATCAGAGCTTTCCACCTCCAAGGTAATAGTCTTCCCAGTAAGTGTCTTCACAAATATTTGCATGCCACCACGAAGCCTCAAAACCAAATGCAAAGTAGATTCCTTCTGGATGTTATAATCAGCGAGGGTCCTTCCATCTTCAAGCTGCTTACCAGCAAAGATAAGCC
>Ga0315914_1003088_pt1 | contig 25410 bp, 13 predicted proteins | sample MpolenodulesMG_FD_203920 | JGI IMG/M metagenome (GOLD analysis project Ga0315914, IMG submission 203920) | Medicago polymorpha root nodule microbial communities from Los Angeles, California, United States - elongated nodules | ecosystem: Host-associated > Plants > Roots > Nodule | place: USA... | reverse complement strand
ATTTATACCCAAACACTTAACTTGATAAATATTGCGAAAACACTTATGAAATACGCAACTCCCTGCGGATACGATCCTATTATACTTACGTGTAAATAGTTTTATGACATGTAAAAAACATACATCAGTTACCATCCTTCACTCTGCTGTGGATGATGATGTTTTCATGAGAATCTCACACTTGGAGCCAGCAAAGCAAGTTTGGGAAAAGTTAGAAGAAGAGTTTTTTGGGAATGAAAGAATCAAGCAGATGCAGGTTCTAAATCTCAAAAGAGAGTTTGAAGCATTAAAGATGAATGAGGCTGAAAACATAAATGATTTCATGACGAAAGTTATGAAAGTTGTGAATCAAATCAGATTGTTGGGAGAACAATTTCTTGATAGCAGAATTGTAGAAAAAGTCTTGGTGGTTTTACCTGAAAGATTCGAATCAAAGATTTCTGCACTTGAAGAATCAAAAGATCTTTCTAAGATAAGCTTAACAGAGGTTATAAATGCTCTTCAAGCTCAAGAGCAGAGAAGACTTTTGAGACAAGAGGAAGCAACAGAAACAACTTTACAAGTCAAACACAAAGGAAAATCCATAGCAACCAAAGGTGAAAAGAAATTTATTGGGGAGCATTCTGGGAAAGATACCAAGAAGAAAGAAAGATTTCCAAAATGTGGAATTTGCAAAAGAACAAGCCACAAGGAAAGTGATTGTTGGTACAAGGGAAAAACACCACCACCATTTCAATGTAGATATTGCAATAAAACTGGGCATATTGAGAGGTTTTGTAGGCTAAAACAGCAGCAACAAAATCATACTTCTCAAAAGGAAAATGTGACTGAAACTTAAGATAGTGAAGAACTCTTGTTCATGGCCAATACTACAAGGAGTTCGGAGGATGGAGACACATGGTTTATTGGTAGTGGCTGCACACAACACATGACTAGCAAACCAGAACTGTTTTCAGAGCTCAAACCCGCTGCAAGATCTATAAAGATTGGAAATGAACAGAAAGTTGCCATCACAGGTAGAGGAACGGTGAAAGTTCACACTGCAACAAGTATTAAATACATTTCTGATGTACTTTTAGTTCCTGAACTTGATCAAAACCTGTTGAGTGTGGGCCAAATGATTGAAAAAGGTTATTGCTTGTTATTTAATACAAGAAGTTGTGTGGTTACTGTTGTTAATGGTCATGAATTATTTGAAGTGAATATGAGAAAAAGAAGTTTTCCTATTAACTGGAATTTAGTTTCTGAACATGAATGTAAAATGAGTAAGGCTGAACTTGATTCTAAGCTTTGGCAACTATAATTTGAAATCTATTCAGTTTGCTCAAAAGCAAGATAGGTTGCCTTTTCCAAGTTCAGCAACATGGAGAGCAAGTGAGAAACTTGAATTGGTTCACTCAGATGTTTGTAGACCTACGAATACTACTTCACTCAATGGAAGCAAGTATTTTTTTTTTTTTTGATGATTTTACAAGGATGGCTTGGGTTTATTTTTTGAAACAGAAATCTGAAGCTTTTTCTGTTTTTAAGAAGCTTAAGGTCTTTGTTGAAAATCAAAGTGGTTGTTTATTGAAGAAACTCAAAACTGACAACGGGAAGGAGTATACTTCTGCAAAATTCAATAAATTTTGTGATGATTTGGGTGTTGAACGTCGACTTACAGTCAGCTACTCGCCTCAACAGAACAGAGTTTCTGAAAGAAAGAATAGATTCGTCCTTGAAATGGCTAAATGCATGATCTTTGAGAAGAAATTGCCAAAGTCCTTCTGGGCAGAGGCAATAAACACTACCGTCTATCTCCAGAATCGAATTCCTACAAAGGTTGTAGAAGGGATGACACCTATTGAGGCTTTGGGAGGCATCAATCCGTCTATCAAGCATCTAAGAGTGTTTGGTTCTTTGTGCTACACTCAAATACCATATGTGAAAAGAAGCAAATTGGATGAAAAGGCTGAAAAAGGAATTTTAATAGGCTATAGCTCAAAGTCTAAGGGCTATAAAGTCTATGGAATTGATTCAAATAAAATTTTCATTAATAGAGATGTTAAAGTGGATGAAGATGCATACTGGAATTGGGAGACCTCTCAAGTTGATAGAGGTTCAACCTTGCCTTCTCTCGAGGATACAAATGAAGATCAAGATGAAGAAGTTGATGATGACTTTGCTGTTAGAGGTACCCGACCTCTTTCATAGATTTATCAAAGATGCAATAGTGTTGTCCTTGAACCTACCAACTTTGAAGATGCTAGTAAAGTTGAGGAATGATACCAGGCTATGAAAGAGGAGATGGACAACATTGAAAAGAACAAGACATGGCAGCTAGTTGACAAGCCTAGAGACAAGAATGTCATAGGAGTGAAATGGGTCTATAGGGTAAAGATGAACCCAAATGGATCCATCAACAAATACAAGGCCAGGCTTGTTGTCAAAGGCTATGTTCAACAATCCGGGTTTGACTACACATAAACATTTGCACCGGTAGCTAGAATGGATACTAATCGAATTCTTGTAGCGTTGGCAGCACAAATGAAGTGGAAAATTTGGCATTTAGATGTCAAATCAGCATTCTTAAATGGAAACCTTGATGAAGAAATTTATGTTGATCAACTTGCTGGTTTTTTGGTAAAAGGGAGGGAAGGCAAGGTGTATAAGCTTCATAAGCTTTGTATGGGCTGAAACAGGCCCCTAGAGCTTGGTACAACAAAATTGATAGCCACTTTCTTAATCAAGGATTCAAAAGGAGTGAAAATGATGCAACTTTTTATGTAAGAAGATTATTGGATGGTGGTTCCTTAATTGTCTCTTTGTATGTTGATGACCTGCTAGTAACAAGCAATAATCAACAAGAAGTACATCAACTTATGGAGGAGATGAAAAACCAGTTTGAGATGTCTAGCTTAGGAGAAATGAACTATTTTCTCGGCTTGGAAGTGCATCAATCTGAGAGTGGAATTTTCTTGAATCAAGAAAAGTATGCTCGTGAAGTTTTGAAGAAGTTTAAAATGGAAAGCTGCAAATCTGCTCCAACTCCTTTGGTGTGGAATTTGAAACCCTCAAAGGAAGATGAAGCTGATAAAATTGATACTTCTCGTTATAGAAGTTTGATCGGAAGTCTACTTTATCTTACTTCATCTAGACCTGATCTTATGTATGCAGCAAGCTTACTCTCAAGATTTATGCAGAGTCCCACCAAGACACATTTTGCTGCAACAAAGAGGGTACTTAGATATGTTAAGGGTACTACTCAATTCGGAATATGGTACAAGCCAAGTGAAAATGGAAGTTTGTTAGGCTATGTTGATAGTGATTGGGCTAGAAATATTGATGACATGAAGAGTACTACATGCTATGCTTTTTCTTTAGGCTCTAGCATGTTCTCATGGAACTCGAGGAAACAAGAAATTGTAGCTCAATCCACGGCTGAAGCAGAGTAGGTAGCCACAGCTGCAGCAGCAAACCAAGCTATTTGGTTGAGGAAGATACTCTATGATTTGGGGATACAGCAGCTAGAAGCAACTGTGCTTTATTGTGATAGTAAATCAGCAATTGCTATTGCTGAAAATCCAGTTCAACATGAAAAACCAAGCATATTCAAGTGAAGTACCATGCCATACGCGAGGCTGTCAAAAATCAAGAGATCAAGCTTATTCATTGTTGTTCCGACTCTCAAGTTTATGATATATTGACTAAATCTCTTCCAAGAGCTAAGTTTGAAAAGTTTCGAGAATTGCTTGGAGTGTCCATCAAAAATCTGAAGGAGGAGTGTTGAGACATTGAGATTTCAGATGTACACAATAGTATTTTGTGATATTTTATGTTATCTTTTGTTTTAATGTAGTAGTTGAAGTTACCTCTGCAGAAGTATGGTGACCCATACTTGTTAGAGTGTTTAAGACTTTGTAATCTTGGTTAGGTGACAGACTACTATGCTGTCCTGCTGTTCAACTTTTTCTGTTTTTTTTATATATTGTATCAAAAACTTTATTTTGATGTAGAATGAAATTATCTTCAAGTTTCTTAAATTACTTTTAGTTCTTACAGTTTTTTAGTTGTGCATGGTTCTTAATATGCCTCATTTTAATTGTTGTTTTTGAGTGGTGCACGGTTCTTAAAGAAGTGATTAGTTTGATTGATTTTAGTGGTACATCTATGTTTTTGAGTTGCGTACGGTTCTTAAGAGAAAAAATAGAACATCTATGTACAATAATTCAATAAAAAAGCTATACTAACTAATCAATGAGTATGTTGCATCGATCATCACCTAAAGCTGAAAAGTTGTGAGGGAAACTCTACTTTACAATTGAAGGTGATGCTATAACTCAAGCTACATGCAAGAATGATAATATATCTGATTTAGATTAAAGTTTAAAGCATTGTAAGTGCTTATCCAATATGCTCAAAGCAAAGGTGCAATATTTGCTTACCTCTCCATGCTATCCTTTCTTTTTCCATGCCTCCTCCCCTTTTCTGCTTCTTTTTTCTATATAAAAAAAACATAATCATCAATAATTAGATATTCTATTAAATAGTAGTAAAAATTTAAAAAGAAAAAAGGAAGTGCATATCATAATGTCAAAATTGAAGAAAGAGTGACAGGAGATGGAAGAGAACAAATATGTGAAGGTGTGTGTCATGAGAGAAAAATAGTTATTATTAGTATATTTTTTAGAGTAGATGGAAGTGAAGAAATATGTGACGGTGTGTTAGGAGAAAGAAAATGGAAAGTGGAATGAGATAGTTATTATTGTTGTTGTTATTATTATTATTATTAGATAGTTATTTTTTAGAAAATTATTAAAAAAAACAAAATGCGGGAAGCTTTTTTCATCCACAATTCAATTTAATTCTGATTTTTATTTTATTTAATTAAAATAAGTAGAGTTTTGGAGGGAAAAACTTATTTGGAGAATTTGTAAGATTATAATTATAAATAATGATTTAAATTTTGAAAAAACTGAATCACACGGAATAAATTTACAATAATTGATAGTTGCAATTTTTTTTTCCTCTTACAGTAAGGATGAGACTTAAGAGACAGTGCGCTATTCAAAATATATCGATGCTTTAGCTGGTTGAACTTTTTATTTTCTATGGGTGGGTTGAAACTTGAAAGGTGAACATCACCTACTGGCGTGTAGATCAAGTTTAGGTTTGCCAAATGAATCTAATATTTTTTTCTTAAGAAGTTAAACTAACCCCCTCAAATTAACACTAAAGAGAATCGAACCTGAGACCTTGAGGAGGAGCACACTCGTAGGTTCCAAGTCAATACCTCTAGATCAACCCAAGTGGGTTTCAAATGAATCTAGTATTATATCATAGCTTTGGCTCAATGAAAATTGGAATAGATGAATGCTTCTACGAATATTGTAACGACCAATCATCCCACATGATCAAACAGTAAATATTCAAATGCAGCTTTGTCCTTTAATAAAAGAAATTTAACTTTATCCCCTTACTTATAGGGCTGACTTAAGGATAAGACAGTTAATAAAATCACTTTAAGTTCTTAAAAACATATTAAAAATACTTAATATTGTTATGATATTAAGTATTTTTTAAACAAAGAAGCAGAATGGAACACCACGAAGAAAAATTCATAACATAATAAGATTATGTTTCTTCATCCACCATTAAGAGTGAAATTTGATACAGTAAAAAAGTCCCTCCAATAAAAATTCTTTATTGCAAAAAAACTCTAGAGTTCTATTCTTTCTAAATCATCCAAACCTAAGACATCCACATGTAAACAAGAACACATTCCCTTTTAAAGAGAAAGGCACCACAAAATTGCATAGCATGCTCTCTCATATCTTTATAGTAATTATGTTAGCTATTCTCAATTATGAGTCTTGATTGGTTAGTGATCAAATTAAGTATATAACTATTTAAATTTTTAATTGGATAATTAATTTAGGGTCTTGTTAATAAGTGCCCTAAGGGCATTGTTTAAGGAACCCACAAAAGGAAAATATGTCTTGAAAATATAAGTCAAACACTTGTTAAAGTCATACTCGTACAATTTCCGATACAAAAGTTGCTACTTTTATATGCTTAAACAATACCCTTAGAGCACTTGTTAACAACATAACAGGATATCAGGGTGACCCCTTTTGAAATAATGGGAATCATAATTGGTCACCACACTATATATAAGATAAGGTCCAAATATATCAAACATATTGCATATTGTCTCTTCTCCCCATCTGAAGAGTATCTAAGGTATAAAAAGTTTAGGTTAAAGAAGAACCACAAGGCAACGGGTGCTTGTCATTCTCATCTCTTTTTTACGCTTCTGATCATTATCATGAGAGACTATTAGCAAGGATTCTAGGTATTCCTAATATCCTTTGACATATCAACATGTTGTAGATCCTAGTTTATACACATGCTCATATATTTATTATGTACTAAAGTATAATGATAATTATTGTTTTAATCTTTATAGAGTATGTCTTATATTGATGCATTAATAAATTAATTGCAACAAATACTACATTCATCCCTAAATATATGATCAATTTAAGTAAGTTACAAAAATTAAAAAAAGCATAAAACTTATGTACAATTCCTTAGGTGCTTTTCGTATGGTTCTTAACTAAAAAAAACAACTTTTTTGGAGATAACAAACTTTGAGAGAATTATGGATTTAAGAAAATCATGGTAAATTTAGTTAAGAACCATATAAAAAGCACCTAAGTAATTTTACCTAAGTTTTTTCCTTAAAAAAATTAGTTCTGGTATTCTATCCACACATCTCTCTTTTGATCATGCCTAGTAGATTCCAGTTGTGTTGCTTATCTTGAGCTATAAAATAGATAACAAGTTTTTGAGATCGTATTATGCATTCCACATGACTTTGACCAATTCTGGCATTTCCATGGCCCATGTAAAACTCTTTGAAAGTGACAAAGATTAGACTATTTCATCCCTAGCTATCATTGGTTCGATTAATTATTCATTCGGCTATTCAAGTTTCGAGTCACCTTTAATTCAGTTGTAGGTCATTTTTGTTTGTTTCAAATGTGAGTAAAAGCCTCAAATTAGATGAAAAAGTAGATGTCGAGTGTTATCAAATTTTTTGCTAGCAACTTAAATTCTTTTTAGGTGTAATCATATACTATCAAATGTTAATGGATATCAATTATCAAATTATTTGTAAACAAAATTTTGTGAGCAATTCTTTTAAACCTTTAACGCATTCTACAAAACAAATGGAAAAAGATCCAATCCACCTCTCTTCTCTCCCGTCCTTTTATCCTCTCATTAGAAGATTTGAAACTACAACGAAATAAAGTTTAGAAAAGGAAATTGCTCCTAAAATCCATTGATACTTTGAGCACCTTATGATTCATGAATAGAACATTACATCTTTGATGTTTACTCTTTTAACTGTCCACATTTCTCAAAAATACAAAATCATTCTAAATTATATACAATCATAATATATTTAACGTTTTGCTTTCCTTTGGTGTGCAAGTGGCTATGTCTTTGTCCAAACAATGACAAGTTGACACAACCCAACAACGTTAAAACATTTGTTTTGTAACAGTCTAAAAAACTCACGTGTTCAAGTTGGGATTTGGAATTCCTCAGCAAAACCTCAGAAGATCACAAGATGCTGTTTACCCCTACACAATTATGTCACATATAGTCTATAGATAACCCTTTCCCGTGCAATATTTGTTAGCAATTTCTTCAACATTACTCTTTTCTGTAACTTGTCCTATTTTTTTCCTTCTTTGCTTATAGGCCTTTTCTCTGTTATCACTCTACAGTCTATACAAAACTAAAACTAGCCACCATATTTTCCTTACGTGATTTACCATCTCGGGCAATTGATGATCTGTATTCCAATTTACTAGAAAAAAAATGTCTTCTTAACAAGTGCCCTAAGGGTATTGTTTAAGGAATCCATAAAAAGAAAGTTTGTCTTGAAAATACAAGTCAAACATGTATAAAAGTCATAATTACTCAATTTCTAAGTTAAAACCTACTAATTTTGGATGCTTAAACAATACCCTAAAGACACTTGTTAACATTTTCAAAAAAAATTATATACCATTACTCCACATGACTAGGTTAGGCTATACTTAGTGACCTACTTTAAAAATGTTAAGTTTGATCTATTATTTGTTATAGATTTGGTAGATCTTTTTTGAATGTGTGACAAAGGTGTGAAAATTTGTTTAAAAGTCTATTTCAATATTTTTTTATAAATAAACTAACAAACTAATAATGAATGAGATTAAGTTATATTTTAATATTTAACACGATCTTTGGAGAATTTAACTACATACAATATTCTATTTAAATGATAATTTATAATTATATCTTTAAATTAATATGTCAAAATTTGATGTTGACCAATATGGTTAAATTAGAGAAAATGATAGTAAAACTATGACTTAATACAAAGTACAAAACCTATGATAATTAATGTAATTTTTTTTATTTAAAAAAAGTAATAAATATTATTTAACCTACCTTAGTTTTGAGGTATATAAACATGCTTTTAAAATAGTTTGGCCTTACCTATTTTTTTATTTTTTTTAAAAAACTTTGGTTGGTCTAGGTCTACATAGGTTGCGTCATTGGCATTCGTTGGTCGATCTGACCTACTCTCACCCAACCTACATAGAAAAGTGAAAGCAATGTAAATAATGTAGAAATATGAAGAAAAATATTATAAATAATTTGATACACAAAGAGATAAAGGGTATGAAAATAACAACTAAATAATTTGATACAAAAAGAGATAAAGGGTATGAAAATAACAAAATGATAGTAGTACAACCAATATTTTCCAATACTAGTTGAAAATCGTATCTCTATATTTTTCTTTCTATCACATCAGCAAGATATCAAAATAACTCATTTCAACTCTTTCTCCTTCAAGATATATTCATTATTTTCAAGATGTCACCAATTATTTTCCTAAAAATAATGCTAAATAAAGAAAGTGAGAAAACAAACCCATATCTTATTATTGTTGTTATAAATATTAGACAACAATGTAATAATGTTATCTTAACGTATACTATTAATACGCTGCAAGTTGAGCGAGCTTCCAAACAAAAACACTCTCCATGGTACATAGAATTTTCTCTCTTTTTATTTCAGCTTTTCACGGACTAGTTTAAGCTACACAACCACAGAGATTCCTTCCCATGTTGTTCACTCTCTTCCAAAAGCAACTAACTGCATATAATAGAGTCCTTCTTCTTTCACTCCACTCCTAACACCCATCACGGGCTACTAAAAAACGCGTTATTAACATTTTTTCTACACCCTCTAATATGTTACATATAATTCAGTAGTAGACTCAATACAAGCATACTCTTCTGTTTTCACAATGGCCTCTTTTGAAAACAGAACACCTAATGTCTCTGTTTTCCTCTGTTTCTTTCTTCTGTTTGCCACAATTTTGTTGAGTTGTGGTCGAGTTTCGAGCCAAACATCTGCAGTTTTCGCCTGCGATGTTGCCAAGAATCCAGCATTGGCGAATTACGGGTTCTGCAACAAGAAATTGAGCGTGGATGCAAGAGTGAAAGACCTTGTGAGTAGGTTGACATTGCAAGAGAAGATTGGTAACCTTGTGAATTCTGCTGTTGATGTAAGCAGACTTGGGATTCCAAAATATGAATGGTGGTCTGAAGCACTTCATGGAGTCTCTTACATTGGTCCAGGGACTCGTTTTTCCAATGTTATACCTGGAGCAACCAGTTTTCCTATGCCTATTCTCATTGCAGCTTCTTTCAATGCTTCCTTGTTTCAAACCATAGGAAAGGTAAGGTTTCTCTTTGCAATTTAGAAACATAGTTTTATTATCATTAACGGTGTAAATAATATGGCTATTTTGTGTAGGTGGTTTCGACGGAAGCAAGAGCAATGCACAACGTCGGGTTGGCTGGCTTAACATATTGGTCACCAAACATAAACATATTTAGGGATCCAAGATGGGGAAGAGGTCAAGAAACACCAGGAGAAGACCCTTTACTTGCTAGCAAATATGCAGCAGGGTATGTGAAAGGTCTACAACAAACTGATGATGGAGACTCCAACAAGCTTAAGGTTGCTGCTTGTTGCAAACACTACACAGCCTATGATGTTGATGACTGGAAAGGTGTTCAGCGTTACACCTTCAATGCTGTGGTAAGCTATCAATATCATTGTTTGAAATGAAATGAAAACTAGTTAATGTGTTTTTGAGCATTATTTTAATTGTTGTTGTTTTGCACTTTTGTTAGGTGACACAACAAGATTTGGATGACACATATCAACCACCTTTTAAAAGCTGTGTGATTGATGGAAATGTTGCTAGTGTTATGTGTTCCTACAATCAAGTAAATGGAAAACCGACTTGTGCTGACCCTGATCTTCTTAAAGGTGTTATCCGTGGCAAATGGAAACTAAATGGGTATCTTTTCTTTTTTCAAACCTCTTAAATCTTCTATCTCATACTCCATTCAAATATAAACAAAATATATATACCTCATACTTTTTTGAAAACAAGCTATAGAATGCTGCAACTTTAAAACTCTTGAGTGAGAACTTTGTTGTTCACTATAATTATATCCGGCTCAAGAAATTAGATTTTACAATTGCGAGCAAAGAATACTCAATTTACACCCAAAAATTTGTCTTTCATATGACAATAAAAAGATTGTTAGAAAATAAATACATATTAATTAAATGACATTTAGAAATAATATTATTAGATAGAGTGAAATCAGATAAGATTTATTTATATTTTAGACCAGCAAACATGAGTTTTTTTTTTGCTTATATTGAAGATTTGAGAAAAATAATGATGTTTATCATTCTTTTCTGTTTTTTGATGTTTTTCTTTACAGTAGATATGAATATGTTGTATATGTATCATGTATGTGCTATGCAGATATATAGTTTCTGATTGTGACTCAGTAGATGTGCTTTTCAAAAATCAACACTACACCAAGACCCCTGAAGAAGCTGCAGCCAAATCCATTCTAGCAGGTAAACTACATTGGAAAAGATTACATAATCACATACTCATAGGCAACAACAGTTGAATTGTCATTTTATTTAGATGATACATTTGAAATTTAATTAGTGTAGCTTCTTTAAAATTATACAAGGCAATTATTTATTTATCATTGTTGTGTACAAATTTTGATTTTGCAGGATTGGATTTGAACTGTGGAAGTTTTCTTGGCCGATATACAGAAGGTGCTGTCAAGCAAGGGCTTATAGGTGAAGCATCCATTAATAATGCTGTCTACAATAATTTCGCGACATTAATGCGTCTAGGTTTCTTTGATGGCGATCCTAGCAAGCAGCCTTATGGAAACCTTGGTCCAAAAGATGTCTGCACTTCAGCAAACCAGGAGCTAGCTCGTGAAGCTGCAAGGCAAGGGATTGTGTTGCTTAAAAACTGTGCAGGATCATTGCCTCTTAATGCCAAAGCTATTAAATCATTGGCAGTTATTGGTCCCAATGCCAATGCTACTAGGGCCATGATTGGAAACTACGAAGGTATCAAATTTTCCCACTCCTATAAATTTTACAGGCAAAATGTATGATATAATTTGTTTTTAAAGTTACATTGACATAATATTTAAGAAATACTAACAAGTTCTAAAACTTTGCAGGCATTCCATGCAAATATACATCACCTTTGCAAGGCCTAACAGCCTTAGTTCCCACAAGCTTTGCTGCTGGCTGTCCTGATGTTCAATGCACCAATGCTGCGCTAGATGATGCCAAAAAGATTGCAGCCTCAGCAGATGCAACCGTGATTGTAGTCGGTGCAAATCTTGCAATAGAGGCAGAGAGTCATGACAGGGTTAACATACTTCTTCCGGGACAGCAGCAACAGTTAGTTACTGAAGTCGCAAATGTAGCTAAGGGACCTGTGATTCTTGCCATAATGTCTGGAGGAGGCATGGATGTTTCCTTTGCTAAAACTAATAAAAAAATCACAAGCATTCTGTGGGTTGGCTATCCTGGTGAAGCTGGTGGAGCTGCCATAGCTGATGTCATCTTTGGGTATCATAATCCAAGTAAGTCAATCTCACTGACATGCTTTCCTCATAATTTGGATTTCCTTTTGTCACAATTTTCAAGCACTCACGCATGCAGTAAGACGAAGTTGTTGGATCAAATGACTATGATTTTAAACTCGGTATATCAGCTTCAAAAACAAACTTGAAATTGTAGTCGTTCAATCTTGATCTAATGGCTCCAAGTTGCTAAAAACTTGAAATTTCTTGATCTAATGGCTCCAAGTTGCTAAATGCATGAATGCGTGGAAATTGTGACAGCTTACAACCTAATATATGTTTATATATTAGCGGCAATTAGCATATACGCTTTTATATATTATATACTTGGTGACCTCTCTAGGATCTAATTATATGGGTATGGTCTGCACAACTTAATTTTTTTTATTCAGGTGGAAGGCTACCCATGACATGGTATCCACAATCATATGCAGACAAAGTACCAATGACCAATATGAACATGAGGCCTGATCCTGCTACAGGCTACCCTGGTAGAACATACAGATTTTATAAAGGGGAAACTGTCTTCTCATTTGGAGATGGAATAAGCTACTCAACTTTCGAGCATAAATTGATTAAAGCACCACAACTGGTGTCTGTTCCTTTAGCTGAGGATCACGTTTGTCGTTCCTCAAAATGTAAGTCGCTTGATGTTGTTGGCGAACATTGTCAAAACTTAGCCTTTGATATTCACCTCAGGATCAAGAACAAAGGGAAAATGAGCAGTAGTCAAACAGTGTTTTTGTTCTCTACTCCTCCTGCAGTGCACAATGCACCTCAGAAACACTTGTTGGCTTTCGAGAAAGTACACTTGACAGGAAAATCAGAAGCACTGGTCAGTTTCAAAGTAGATGTTTGTAATGATTTGAGTGTGGTTGATGAACTTGGCAACAGAAAAGTTGCCCTAGGAAAACATATGCTTCATGTAGGAGACTTGAAGCATCCTCTGAGCGTGATAATTTAAAGCAATCATCTCCACTGAGTCTTTTTTTTAACCTTATTGGTTTCCTTAAAAAATTTAAGGGAACCATAACTTGCATTAAAAAATTGAGACCAGAAATAAGTTTTAGAGGTGATTATGTAACTGTAACAAATTGCTATGCTTCTATTCTTATTCTAATAAAAAAATCAATATTGACACCAGTTTTGTACTCATCACTCATGATTTATACCTCGACCTTTCACAACCTAAGTGTTCACTCTGGTACACTTCATCAAGTTCAAAAATCAAAATAATTTCTCCTCGTACCTTGTCAGTTTTCTAGCATAAACATGCTTGATTGTAATTTCTTCCTAATTCTAAACAGTTCATAATAATAATCAAGATTAAACTAATTTCTTCCTATGGACCTAAACAACTAGATTAAACTAATTCTAACCAAGATTGCATCAACAAGAACATGTACTACTACTAATAATAATCAGTTCATACTAGTCACTAAATTTAGATGAGAATTCCCAATAAAAAGCTCTGCACACAAATTATTTAAACAAACAAAACCTATAAGCATTAACAGAAAATCCACATGAAACTTAAAATATGTTGATTCTTAAGTTGCTTTTGAGCAATTTACAACAGCATAAAAACATTGACTAAAATAAAATACAAGGAACATGCACTATTATTTGGATTTTAATTGCTTCATAGATTAATTCTCACTTACGTAACCAAAACAATTGACAGCCCAAAAAAAACACATCAGTTAAATTAAACAACACAGTTCCATTCCATGCATTCACAGAAGAAATAGGATAAATGGATAATATTTCAAAATGCTGCATCTGCAACAAAATATAATTCAACAGACAACAGCAATATATAAAAACAACATACACTTTCAAGTATTTTGAGTTACTACAGCAGCGTCATTGTTGATGACACGTCCCGTAAAACATCAGCAGGACGAGTATCGAGTATCGCGGAGTCCACCTTTACGCCCCATAGCTAGCGTCGGCGGTGGAGGAAGTAACCCTGCTCGAAACAGAAGACGCTCAAGGACTAAAAGGTGTAATTTTCTTTTGTATAAATTTGTTATTAAATTTTGTTTTGAAAGAATTTGTTATTAATTTTTTAAAATATAAAAGTTTCACTCGATTTGATAGAGACAATGTGTTGAAATATAAAGGCGATCGTATTCAACGCTGAACTACCCACTTATTTAACGATGAAATTCTAATCATTAGCTATAAACTTAGCCTATGTTTGTGTTGGCGGTGGATTTGTCGTGAACGTACGTTTGGGGCGATCCTACAATTTGTAACTTCTCTATTATGAATTCCCAAGGCTCTCAAACGCACGGTGGCAGTGGTGAAGCGCCAAAACAGACACATACTTAAACTAAATGCAAAGTACAGCCTCTAAAAATTAAACATGCATCAAATCAAATGCCCGACAAAATATAAGAGAGGATGGTGAAACATTCTCAAACGTTTAAGGATATAATTAATAATAATTATATTTTTTTAAGGAACCATATTATGAATGTTTTTTTCTTCAAGTATCTTATTGACAATAAATTTATCTCTTAAAGCAAATAATGGGCAAATAATTGGAGTATTCGAGATTTAAACTTCAACCCCTATATATATTATGCAATATTCCTACAAACTGAGTTAAATTCACATGGACATATTATAAAAAAATTTAAGAATATTATTAGCCACAATTTATGAATATTATTAACCACAATTTTCACATGTATATAAACACATCATGATTAATAAATATAGATGTCGTGTAAATTTGTAAACTTAAAATTTTTTCACATCTTTTGACATAATTCAAATGGTTGTAGTGAATATTATGTATCTGGGAAAAAAATAGTGAATATTATTTATATTTGAAACTTTAAAAAATTTAATAGGTAGGGTTACAGTGAATGTCATGTAAATAAAAAAAAAATTAAACATATATTTTTAGGAAATTGAATGATTTTTTTTTTCTATGAGAAAAGACATATGCGGTTAGGGTTTACATCATTTTAAAATGAGAAATGATATTTGAACAACTATTTTTTGACAACTTTTATGACAACTTTATCTCTCATACTCATTGACTCACATTATCTTTTTACTTTCTCTCTCTCTATTGCTTTGATATTTGTGCCAATACCTCATTTTCTTTGTAAAACTTTGGTTGTCTCAAAAGTTATCATTTAAATGGATGTTCAAATAACACAACTCTTTTGAAATATAGTGTTGTTTCTCTATATGCTATAGAGAACATTAGAGTCGTCATGGAGGAAGATAATTCAGAGTTGCAAATTGAGACAAACCAATAGGTAGATGTTCAACCAATCAAACCATCACTTCCTGGTTGGTAGGTTTTTAAGTTATCGTCCCATACATGCACACATAATAAAGAAGAGGGTAACATAAGAGTAACATCAAAGGCAAAAGGAAAAAAAAAAAAAATCATAAAACTGTAATTTCAATTTTTCAAATTTTTTTTTAAATGTCGCAATCAAATCAAGATTAAATTCTCAAATTTAAAATTAATTATATGATATTATTTAATTTTTCTGAAATAAAAAGGTAAATTAAAATATTTTGAAACATGCGAGGATAGGGCGAGTAAGTGTGGGGGTATAGAAGTTTTCACCAATTGGCTTGTTCGATTCTATGATTAATGAAACTGGGCTTTTTAAAACATCGGTTATTACTTTTTCCACCCTACCCATTTCTCGCGCGCCCTCTTTGTTTACGAAAATGCTCATATGATTTTCAGATTTTAGAATCCAAATTGAGTTTTTCCTTTGTTATGGGGTGGAAAAATGATTTTTTCACCAATTCGGATTCTATAATCCGAAAACCTCAAAAACATAGGACACGTTTCTTGTTTTTTTTTATTATAGAATTCGAACATCCGCTAAACACCCTTAATATAGGACGCGTTCCTTGTTTGTAACATGGATAAGCAGTTGAAGGACCATATTAATCTTCCAAACTTTCATCTTTTTGTTTTAGGTCGTTGTTAGTTGTTCTCAGTCAAAAATCCGGTTTTTGGGCTACTTGATCATATTGCTCTGAAACTTCCTTAGAAAATCAGGAAAAAAAAATCAAGGATTGAGACTCCTGAAGAAGAAACTTCTTACGGCACTACGCCCCTCAAAATCCAAAATTCCATCGTTTAGACCCATTTTTAATTTTTCATGTTCTAAAGAAAAAATCTGGAAACATTTGCATTAGTTTTATTTGATTTTTAAAATTTTTTTGTGGTGTTTTTATATTTTAATGATTTTATTTGAGAGGTTTTATCATTTTTTTTTACTTTGTTTTTAAAAGCAAAATTCAAAATTACTGAAATGGGAGAAATTCTAATTGTTGATTATGTTTAAGCATATTTCAAATTATATAATCTGAAAATATCTAAACTATGTTCGGATTTTATAATCTGAAATCCCATGGACATTTTTGTAAGTTTATAGGGCACATGAGAAGTAGATAGGGTGGAAAAAGTAAATCCCTTTGTTAAAATTGAAAATTCATAAATTGGGTTTTTAATACCAAAAAACTAGAAAATTGGTCTTCGAGCTTCCTTATTTGCTCTCAAGCACCATAAACCGGTGAAAATACCACCAACGTCACTTAACTATCATAGTCACTTATGATAGTTAACTATCAATTCCAAAAAGAAAACGCATTTTCCAGCAAGAACACAACCAAATGAGTATTCAAAGACCATAAGTGTATTTGTAAATTACCCAGACAAATGAGTATTCAAAGATGAAACCCAAAAAAAAATATTGGGATCAAGAATATTCTCTCTTCATCACTCGCTTAGAGAAGGTAATCAGTGTGCGGATTTAATGGCTAAGCTAGGAGCTTCGAGTGATGTTGAATTGACAATTCATTCTTCCCCTCCAAAGGATCTGCTTCCCCTGCTAAGGAGGGATGAATTAGGAGCTCTTTTTATTAGGAGCTAGCTCTTTCTTTTCCTTTGTTTAGCTTTGTAACAAAAAAAAAAGATGAAACATTGCTTCTAATCATAATTGGACAAGACTAATCAATATTCATGCAAGACAACACCAAGAACATACCATAAACATAATTTAACAACATATTTCATCAATGCAAAACAACATAATAAAACACATAAACCAAATCAAAAATTTTCGAATATCTTCAAACGATCTGACCAAGAAGCGTCAAACTCAATCAGTTTTTTAATATTGCACTGATCAAATACTGAGAATAAGGTTCTCATGTTGTCGATGTTCCTAAGTTTCATCTCGGTGAATTACACGCTTCCCTCTAAATCAATTGATGAGCAGACAATAATCAACATTTTCCACCGTTTTTGTGTCTTTGTGGTTGAGTCGATGATTGATTTGGTCCAACTGATCCTTCTAGCCAAACAACGTGACATCAACCCGAACCTTGAACATATTAATTGAATCCTTAAAAATTTAAATGTTAGTCACATTTGTTCTTCTAATATAGTTTGTAGGAATAGTGTAGATTTCATAAGAAACTATTTTGACTGATCTTTCTTAAAAAAATTATGATCCAATTGATTTATTTTTTAAGATCCAAATAGGTTATGTGTTTAAGGATTGACTCACAAAAGCTTGGCTAATCTATTGTCTAGTTGATGAATATAATTTCACATTGGACAAAACTTTGATGACATCGCTGAGATCTCTTTAACTTGCTTTAAAAATAGCACTGCCTACTTCAATGTTTTGTTTTGTCATGAAGCAAAACAGCTACTACCAACAGGGCGTTAAACCCAACTAATAAGACTTTATTTATTCAAAGATAGTGACAATTACGCGTAGTTATGGAGAAAATGCAATTAAACAGCTGATTAATGAATGAATTCCCGTTTATGATCAATCGAATTCAAAGGTGTTAGTTGGAAAAAACATATTAGCATGCACAAAGCCACAAACCTCGACAAGGTGAAGTTTCCCAAATTCCCATAATATTAAAATGGCATGATTAAATTAAGGGAAATGCTAACCAGTGCCCTCGGGGCATTGGTTAAGCATACCAAAAAGGAAATTATAGAATAGTTAATGCAGTGAAATTGTGTAATTAATTTATAAAATGTCAAAAGCAATTTCTTTTTATGATAATAATTTTCTTTTTTGGTGTGCTTAACCATGCTTTTGGGCTTAGTGTTGTATTGGGCTTGTTTTGTTGCTGGCCCACTTGTTGGGAGTTGCTTTTAGTCCTTGTATATAGGCAATTGCTTGTAACAGAACACAGAAGTGAATTCAATAATAATAATCACAGTTTTTATCTTCTTGATACCTAATAGAGGCACCGGTTAGCATGACCCTTAAACTAAAGCACCCCATCATCCCTTAAATACTCCCCATAATCTAAAAACTGTTCAAAAAATATTTTGAGTGGTTTCTTTTAAGAAAAATTGATTTTCGTTTTGGTTAACAATTTGTTGTTGATTTTTTATTATTGGAATAGGAATCTATTACCAACTATAAATGATTAGGATGTTTAATATTGAGAATACAAACAATATATGAACAATTTTGATGCAGAAAAATGAATGATTTGAGTACAAAACGTGCCTCTTGATTTTTTTCTTTTTGACAAGGAACTATCTTGAAATTTAAAGTGTAAAGAATGTAAAAATATATTGAAAATGTACCTTGCATAAAGTAAAATAAATGAAGGTCAACCGGCAGAAACTTAAAGTGCAAGAAATGTAAATGAGTTTAAAAAGAAAATTGATATGTTGTTAAAAGTGCACAAATGTAAAAGACTTTGAAAATTAATTGCAGAAACTTAAAAGTACATAAATATAAATGAAAATCTTATAAATCAAACTAACAGTAAACTGCATTAAATTAAATTTGATAATATAGTAAATGACATACTTAATCAAATGCGAATAATAGACGGTTATTTAAAGTTGTATGTGATTTTTGTAATGCATTAAACAACCTTTGCTACAAAGTCTTCAACCCTTTATAAAGAAGTATCCTAACAACTAATGACATGCATGTTTGCCATGTACTCTAAACCTAAATTTGGTCTTCAACACATGCTTTCTATATTGTGCATGTTGTGTCTCGACATGGATCTCGTCGTTGTAATGTCGAGCAAACAATTGTTTCCTTTTGTTTATTTTTATATGTCTACAAAGGCTTCTCTTATATCATCCATTTACTTGATCAGTTGTTTATTTTTATTTATTTATAAAAACACAAACTTCTTAGTCCCTTCAACAAAATCATAAACATGCCATAGTCTTCTTTGTTTTGCTTATGTTTAAGTCTTGAGTAAATATGAGTAAATTCTTCAAAACCAATCGTGCCTTTTTTTTTGGGTAAACACAATAGTTATGAAATATTCATTATTGTTTAACGAAGTATGATAATTCAGTTTGTGAGTTTTTATCTTATAATTACTTCAATGAACGGAGATCAAATGTATATAATTAATTCATTTCCCCCTTTCTTAAATAAAAAATAAATAAATTCTTCCATTCTCTTCAAATCAACTTTTTTTATAAGCAATCCTTGTTTTGAACATTTGATTAATATTAACTCAAAATATTTGATCTAGTGATAAAGAAACACAGACATTCCCTCAAAAAAAAAACACAGACATTATTGGACCTATAGGTCCTACGTTTAAGCCCTGCTAATATTCTAGTCTAGTTGTAATGGGAGATAGGTGATAGATACTAATTGATAGCATTCTCTTACTTTCATAAAAGATTAGATAAGTTGAAGCAAAAAATCGTTAAAAAAAACATTTTTGTAAAAAAATTATTACCAACATTTTACAATTCAATTTTTACTTTCATAAAAGATTAGATAAGTTGAAGCAACAAATTGTTTAAAACACATTTTGTAAAAAAAACATGACCAACATTTTACTTAATGGCGTTTTACGATTCAATTTTAACACAAAAGTGATAATACGTTTAATTGAAAATTCTAAAAAGAAGTTTATTCTCATGAAATTTGGTTGTCTAAATGATAAGTATTTCTCATAAAAAAATGATAAATTTCCATTGATGGAAATGTCGGTAGATTAGAGTATGTTAGCTAAACAAAGTATTTTGATGTATGTGATTGTTAAATTCTTATTAGAATGAATCGTTTGAGTTCGATTATTTATGAAAACAATTATTGAATATGTTTTATCCGTCTTTAAACTTCAGTTTACTAAAACTCATCCCCTAAAAACACACGAGGGTTAAAAAAAGAAAAGAAAGAGTATTGTCATCTAAAATGACTTATATGAATGCCAAAGGTCAATTTTAGTCTTGTTTTGTCACAATGTACTATTTGTTTGTAAATAAAATCCAAAATGGTTCAGTTGTCATGTTTAGTATGTAGTCTTATATAGGCTTGCTTTTGAGTAACACCAAGGGGCAAGCCACCAAATTGACAATTTAAGTGTTTAACCTAATATAATTTCTTAGTCATCATGACTGATTACTTTCAGTAACATGACTATCTATACTTATTAATTGAATTCATTATATATTTGTTTTTCTCTTTCCTTTTCAAAAACAAAAAAGAATTAGGACAACCAAATCACTAGTTGTATTTAAATAACTAATGAATTTCAATTAAAAATAATTTGATCGACATAATTCGAGTTTAAATTTGTTGAAACAATTTTGGATCAATTACTTACTTTTGAGTGAAACTTCAAATTACTAGAGTTCAATTGCTTCGAAAATTGAAATATCAAGACAAAAAAAAGACAGTTAGACCATCGTAGTTAGCTATGCTACGGACCAAAAAATAGACCCGTTATATTAAAGAATAAATCAAAATGAGATGGATGTATTTTGTGATGACCAAAAGTACTTAAATATTATAGTATTCTTAATATAATATAATTCGAGATGAATGTATTATATTATTTTTAATAGATTGAGATAATTCGAGTTTAAATTCGTTGAAACAATTTTGGATCAATTACTTACTTTTGAGTGATACTTCAAATTACTAGAGTTCATTTGTTTCGAAAATTGAAATATTAAGACAAAAAAAATAGTTAGACCATCATAGTTAGCTATGCTACAGACCAAAAAATAGGCCTGTTATATTAAATAATAAATTAAAATGAGATGGATGTATTTTGTGATGACTAAAAGTACTTAAATACTTTTAGTAAAAAAAAAGTACTTAAATACTATATTATTTTTTTAGCTAAAAATATACTAACATTAAAAATGAATTACAGAAGAAAAAAAAATAGAGACCAAATAATAAAATTGGCTTTAAATTTCGACACTTGACAAAATACATATTTATAAGTGATATTTAACTACCTAAAAAAGGAGTGATATTTAATATATGCTGAAATATTTTGAAGAAATCAAAACATATATGAATGTAATAATAATGGAAGAAATCTAGTAATGTAGCCAAAACATGCCAAGGTTCATACATTTGAAATTACTTTTTTTAAAGAAAAAATACATTTGAAATAAATAAGGGAAATGCTAACATGTGTCATTAGGCAAGATGTTATCATTTCCTTTATTAGGGCATACCCTAAGACTTTGTTTACGAGTTTGGGGAAAAGGGAGGGGGAAGGTTTGGGAAAAAAATGAATAAGTGAGTGGAAGATATAGAGAAAAATGGGTGGGGAGAGCTTTTGGAGGATTAACTTTTCTTCATAATACTGAACTCTCCTAATTTGGGGAACTAAAAAATTGTATTGGAGGAAGGTTTTGGGGGATTTTGGAGGGTTTATATGAATTCTTCAAATTTAATCTATGTTGTTATACTCCCTTCGGTCCTATTTATAAGAGAAAATTGAGTCAGCAAAAGTTGATGAATCTGGACTGAATTGTTAACCAGATACATCAATTTTTGTTGACTAAAATTTCTCTTATAAATAGGACCGGAGGAAGTATTATTTTTTAAAATAAAAAATGTAATAATCATATGCATTAATTTATCATTCTCTAAAAAACTACTCTATTAAAAAATTTGAAAGATTTTTCCATTTTCCCTCATATTTTCCACCTCTGAAAGCCTTCTCTTCTCATTCCCTCCAAACTCACAAACAAAGCCTTAGGGCACATGTTAGCATTTTCCTTATTAAGGTACCAAAAGTAAAAACTATTTATTGAAAATTATGCCAATTTATTTCTCAAAAACGAGAATATTAATTTTTTCCAATAAATATTTATTATTTGTGGAAACTTTAACATGATTTAATAGTTCAACGACCCTTAAGACACATGATATTATGACCCAGTAAATAATTACTATCATAATACTCATACACACTCATCTCTAAATTTTAGACGATTGACTTTGATACTCAAAAATCCTATTCCACAAAAAAATATTTCATGAAACCTATTATCTTCACAATGTTTGTAAACGATGTCATTTTTGTCTGAGATGAATTAATGAGATCAGGTGAAGTATTAAACATGTGATTTCTTCATTAACTGCAACACACGCTTCATATCAGATGGTATGTGTTTCATATGTGTTAGTATACGTTGAGCACTAAAATGATATGAGTTTGGTAGTATCAGACACATTTTGTACATTACATTGGTTAACAAATCGTAAGCACTAGACTAATTGTCTTGTATTTGATTGAACAAATGTATGATCAGCATTGCGTTGATCAAAACCATAGGATATGGTTTCTCCTTGAGTTTTCTTTGGATTGGATGGTACTATTTGGGCACTGATAAATTGTTCTCATATAATTTGTTATCGTCAAAACATTTCAGGTCATTCTTTTTGGACCATTTTGGTTCTAATATTTTAGGGTTAAATATGTTTTTCGTCCGTATAAATATATCAACTTTTCGTTTTAGTCCCTCTAAAAAATTTCTTCAACTTTTATATGGACCAAAAGTAGTGATTAAAATTTTTATAGGGACTAAAAGTTGAAGGAAAATTTTAGAAGGACCAAAACAAAAATTTAGTATATTTATAGAGACCAAAAACATATTTAACCCAACATTTTAAGCATATTAGATTACATTAACTTTTGACATATTTATTGCGTTGCCACCGTTGGTTTTGGTCTTCCACCAACTGTTTTTTTTTTCACCAACTAAACAAAGCCAATTATCATTATATTTCATTAGCGAAAAGATGAGCATTTACGTGTTCTTTTTCTACTTTTTTTTATTACGCTAACACATGTAGATTATCAACGATATTTTATATAAATTATTTGATATAGATTAAAAATATAAATATAGATATTTGTAACTTTCAAATGTAACAAACTTAACAAACTATATTTATATTTTTCAATGACAACAATAATATAACAAAAATTCTTATTTTTTTTATAACACCAACAATATAGCTTTATTATTAAAAAAAATTATTAAAGAGTATAATTGAAATAACAAAAAAAGTCAGTCCAAAATCTTCCCAAAACCCTCTATTTTCTGAGGTATTCTTCTATGACCACAAGACCAAATCAATAGTGTTTGGACACACACATAAAAAGACTATTCTCAAGATATTCAATCATTATTTTATCAATTTTCTCTTTATTATTAAAATAATTTCTTTATGTGTGTGACCAAACACTATTTATTTGGTCTTGTGACCATATTAGAATTCCTCCTATTTTCTTTATATATAGTATAGATAATTCTATGTTAACATGTGTCCTAAAATCCCTCTACACACTTTTGATTGGAACACGAGACACACGATATTCCTCTATACACATGGCAATCATGCCCCAAACCCTCTATTTGCTCTCTATTTGCATGATTCACCAAAATTCCCCCTCTCTCCACTACATCTCTCTCTCTAACGATGATTCAATTGTGGTGAAGACAATATGATGGTGGTTGTGAGGACGACATGGTGGCATAGTGAGGACAACGTCGTGATGGTGGTGTTTTAGGGCGAGGTGACAACTAACACGACAATCCAATTGCCCTTGTTATTGCATTGAAATAACGAAAGTGTATCCCGTGTCACAAAAATGTGTTCGAATATCATTTTTTTTATTCAAATCTATGAAACATCAAACACACTCTTGAATATATATATATATATTTTTTAACATTAACAAGTGTCATTGAGATACATGTTAAAGAACCTAAATAAATTGTTTAAAAATAACATTTTTTAAACTTTTAAAAAATTAAACATGCAATTTATGGAATATTTATCCCTTAAAAAAACCTATAAAATATATAGTATTTGATTATTTAACAAGTGTCCTCCTAAAGTTGTTGGTATTTTCCTTGAAAAAACACATTTTTGAAACAAGAACCTTATGCAAATTCTTCATCACTTGTAAATGTTTGGAGGACAAAAACGAGAAACCCAATGTGAACGAGCAAACCTAAGATGCCCAACCCGAAACGGAAACTGATTCTTGCGTCATTATTCTGCTTCTACCCAACACAATTATGCTCTCAGATTTTCTCTTCTTACGTCATACACCAACTTTATATACATAGATTCGTCTCGTTCATCAAAGCGTTGACTTGGGCCACATTCAACGGTCATGATTAATCATTACCATGAATCTACCCTTCCCGCAGGTGATTGTTCTTAGAGAGCCACGACAACTTTCTCTTCCACCAACGAAAAAACAAAACACAAAATCCCAAAACAGACAAACATTAAAAAGACGAAACCACCCTTTATTCTAACCGTACATAATGCCGACCATAGGGGTAGTCAAGGAACTCCACCGCAAATTTCCTTTTCGAGCAAAAAGGTACATGCCCCGCAAACTAGCATGTGACGCTTGTACTATGCCTCATATGCCAAAAGGGTCAGTTTTGTCATTTTCACATTCCATTCATTGTACCTTGATATTTTTCCTAAGCTTCTCCTCACCAAGGAAATTTACAACCTTTTTATGAAAGGAATACATGCATTTTTTTTTTGGGTTGCTGACAATATGACACCATATAAAATTCATACATAATTGTGAGAGATTTTTAACTTATCAATATCAATATTGTCATTTTTATTTATATTTGAACGTCAAATGAAGTGTGTGTTTGATTATGCGGTGATGAAAATTGATTTTAATGAAATTTAATTGTATAAAATTGTTTTTGGGTAAAAATAATTCAGAGTAAAATTGGTTTATGTTTGAAATTTAGATATATTTTTTTTATTTTTAAGATTTAGATGCATTCGTGCATGCTTCGTGCGCAACTAATACCAAATCAGGTACGATCTTAATGAATGACCAAGTTCCCGGTGAATATGCCCAACTTAACAATATTTCGTATAGGAGTGTGCTCCTCCTCAAAGAGTCAGATTCGATTCTCTCTGATGCCAATTTGAGGGGTTAGTTTATCTTCTTAACAAAAAAAAAACAATATTCCATATAATTTATCAATTTTTTTTAAGATAATTTGTCAAAAATAAGAAAAATACAAAAAAAAAAAAAAACAGAGCCG
>Ga0315914_1003086_pt1 | contig 25414 bp, 6 predicted proteins | sample MpolenodulesMG_FD_203920 | JGI IMG/M metagenome (GOLD analysis project Ga0315914, IMG submission 203920) | Medicago polymorpha root nodule microbial communities from Los Angeles, California, United States - elongated nodules | ecosystem: Host-associated > Plants > Roots > Nodule | place: USA... | reverse complement strand
AACATCACCAATCACATAAGCAAGTAGGACTCATGCAAGAACGTACCACACGCCTAGACACGACTCCTACATGGACACGGTACCATCACCAACAACAACAGGTCATCAGCTCATGATGCAACAAAAACATCATATCCATTGATTACAAAGTATTCAAATCGCACAACTGGATATAAATATCCTAAACCATTGAATACAAAGTATTCAAATCTCACCACTGGATGTAAACATCCTAAGACTCATGCATGAACATATGACACACCAAACATATATCTACGACATGTTCACCAACAACAACTCAACATCTAACATATATGCGCTCACCAATAATATCACCATCAATTAGCATATATGCAATAGTCAACAATAATTACATCATTACACCTCAACAACTCCATACAATTTCTCAATATTCAATTAAAAGAGAAAACACACCAATTTATGATATCATCATATTCCACACTCAATAATCATTCACATATCTTCATAAAATCATATCAAGCTATGCACAAAAGATTTGCAAGGAATTTGGTCTTAAAGATTATTTTCGGCAAAGTTCGTATCATTTTGCAAAACGAGCATTATCGACACTTTTCAAAACAAGAGAACTTATTCAAGTATAAAATTCTAAAATTCAATCATATCATCATGAACATAGGCCTCTTATAAACTATCAAATCTTAGTTCAAGGTTTTACCGAAGTTCATTTGAGAAAATCCTAAGTTCGTCTCATAATTACTTAATTTAATGACAAACCACACAAGAACTCATTAGACCCTTTATACAAAGCTATTTCTTTCATAAAAGCACCCCTAGATGGTTAGGATAAAGTCCCTACACTTAGGAATAAGTTTGGAAACAATTGGATTGCAGAAAAAAAATGCATTTTTAAGGTTTCTGGTCAGGCAAAATCGTAGTATGATTTTTCTCCATCGTAGTACGATTTTTCCAGTGCAAAAACACCCCAAAACCTGGTCAAAATCGTAGTACGATGGCCAAAATTGTAGTATGATGGCTGCCTGACAGACGTCATCAAATTTTCCAACTTTCACGTTTTCGCGCGTAAAATCTAAACCGTTAACCCGTTTTCGATGTCGTTTTCGCCTACATGCTCATGGCACTTAGCTCTATCATAATCTACAAAAATTCAAGTTTCAACCACCCCAAAATCGATTTCTAGAACCTCACATAATCGCTTATTTTCAAAAACGCTTATACATCGACTTTCACACGAAAATCCTGTTTTCTCCCAAACGACTCGACTAACACAACCACAACATGAAAACAGAAATTCTACTAGATCTAACTCACCCAACAACATCAAAAATTCAGTCAACAACCTCATATATTAAAAGTTCATTTAGGTCCTTCACATGAACAACTCAACACAAACTTCACCAATTCAAACAACAACTTCACAAAATGGAATACCCATGGTACAAATCAACAACAAAGTACTCATTTCTATGTAACATGAACATGCAAATTCATCATCAACAGTTCAATTATCATCAAATTCATATACTCAAACATATCATTATAACAAGAGCACGAATTTCAACAACTAAGTTCTAAATAATCACTTATTCAAATAAGCACTTATGCATAGAATTAGAGAAGAAATTAAACTAAGAGATTATGAATGAAATCTAACCCCCTTACCTCAATTGACAATGACACTAGCAAAAGTTTCAATTTACCTCCTAGAATCTCTATCATCTCTTGGTTCCTCAAGCTTCTCTCTTCAAACCCTTTTTCTTCTCCTCTTGGACTTTCTCTCTCTACCTCTCTTATGAAATGAATGTGAACCCTATTTTTCTACAAAGACTAGAGCTTAAATAGTGTCCACACTAATGGGCTTAACCCTTAAAAATCTAATGGGCTCAAAACTCTTATAAACTAATTATCAAAGTTTTTATCCACTTACGGTTAAAAGTTATCGAATAATTACCGGTTCAAAACTAATTACCACCACCGAATAGTAACTTAGTAATATAATGGTTCTCACTTGAAACACTAAAAAAAATAACCCTCACCATGAATTTACTAATTTACCCTTGCTCACAAAATGACCAAAATACCCCTGAGTCTAAAATGACTATAATACCCTTCTAACATCGAAATCCACTGATCCTAACCCAAAATACACACAGAGGCAATTAATCACATATAAACACATATTAAATAATTAAAAACAAATCTACCGAAAAATTGGGTTGTTACACGACCATACCTGGCTATCCGACTCACCTCCTAGACAATCTCCTCTTTAGTCATCTCGCCGCTCCTGGCCACAATATCATCAATTATATGCAGCACATCTCGGATGATCGTCAGTGTGTCAGGCATCTCTCTGGCATGCACTTCCTCTATGATCTGCTCCACGTTCACCGGCCTAGGACGAGATCCTTCATCAGGTGGGAGGCTTTGGCATACCAAGCCATGTAGCCAGCGTCATGATGCCATGGTCTCTGATACCTATGTACCCAATGAGGGTATAACCACGCCTAAGCGTCTAGCAATACAGTGGTCAGCACCTGCAGAGGCATCTGAGCGATAGAGGACGGATGTCTAGGAACATCCTGTACAAACTCAAACTGCCTCTTTACCCGCTCAGGTAAATGAGGGTAGACCCACTGCTTCCCGCACATCAGCCATCTCGAGTAATTGCACAGAATCTGAAAAGGCCGCACTCCTCTGTGATCACCATAAGTACAAAACCTCACATCATCCACCTCTAAGCGATCAAGCCGTAAGCGGTAATGGTGCACATCATTATGCCCTCTGCTAGTAAGTCATCTCCCAGCACATGGTCTGTCAAGCTTCCAGCTCTTGTTAGGCTTCCTTGGGTACGGACCTGGCAAATGCTCCAAAATCCATCCCTGCAACAAAAAGATAAGAGACAAAAATGACGTTTACAGCTTCCAACTCTTGTTCTGAGTGCCAGCGGCAGTTAACTGCTTCCGGTTTACAGAACGGTAGTTAACTACCGTTGTGGACTGTAAGGTAATTTACTTGTGTAAAAATGACGTTTTTAAGGTCAGAAAAACAATCTTCTTGTGGGTATTTTTTGCGGCCACCCATTGGACTTGGGTCTAATTGTCATCCCTAGAACAAACTCACAATATGTTAATAGCATACAACGGAAAATACATGCAAATAATATGATAAAATTAAAGTGCCCAAAATACTCATATATCCATATTTGCAATGTTGACTGTCAAATCATTGATTGAATAGTCGATCTTTCAGTAGAAACCAAATGAACACGGTGACAAGACAAGAAATCAAACAACCCCGCACAAAGCGACAAACAACACAATGTTGCACGACAAAATCGCAAAGAAAAAAGAACATAGATCTTTAAATTGAGAGAGAGATGTGATTTTGAGTCAAAAATTGACTTAAAATCACCTCCAATGAAGATAATGAAAGAGAAAACAAGACGGAGAAAATTAGGGGGGAAAATTATATATGATTGTTTACCGGTGTTTTTGGTAAACAAAACGCTAGTTTTAAATTAGTTACTTGCAGGATCAAACTAGAAATTATAGAACATGTTGTGCTATTGTTTTTTCAGAAAATGTTTGAATGTTCATCGTGTTCTTGAGGTTAAACATGAAGATTGTTGTCTTCTTCGACAAGTTTTCAAACTTTTAAAGAAAAACTAGACTTTAAAGATAAAAGTACACGGTTTAAAAGAAATGAATTGCATAGTTCATCAAATCAAGTATAAATACATCTTGTTACTCTTTTCTCTTTGTATGCTTGGATAATTCAAACGTAAGAATTCTGTTTATGATTTGGATAACTCAAATAACTAAAGCTAACGGTCCTAAACTATAAATCTTCCTAAACTATAAATCTTCCACTAATTTAACTTTGCAACTTTGCTTCTACGAATCTATCTTCGACCCTTAACTATAATTTGCCTCCGGTTAACACCAAAAAAAGAATCTTAACTTCAACTAGATAATTTCCTGTCGAAAACGGTCATTAAAAAACACAAGCTGACAATGATAAAATGTTTTTTTAATCTTAACCACTAAATTTATGTAGGATTTGAGGTGTACAGTTGGCATGAAAGAATCTTATCAAAAGCTTCTACGCTAATCGCTAACCAATCGTGTACGTAATTCTTTTCTTTTTCTTGTGGCAGAAAGAAAGGATGGCAATTTTTTTTTATGGGGAAAGAAGAATGGCAAATTTTGTTTTGTTTTGACTTTTGCGTGAGACAGTTGAGATATATTTTTTATTTTGCAATTTTTTTTAATAAATAAAATGATAAATAACTATTGAAATTTACACACATAAATATAATAGCCAAAATTTGAATATCGAACAATATTCAGCCTATTAATTTCAATATTATATCAGTTGAATTAGAATTTATGGATATTTAAATGAAAATTTATTGCGCACAAGTTAGCTTATGTCCTCTCGGACATATTTTTTTTAGGGGATAACATAATTAGTTTTATTTAATAAATGTTAGTTTTTTTTTTTGAGTAATTTAATAAAAGTTAGTTGTTATTTTTATTATTAAAATTATAAAACATTAAAGTTTGGTTTCACATTAAACGAGATATTATGAATTGAAAATAAGTTTATAATTATAAGTGTGCGATATTATGGTTGACAGCATTGTTGACAGCTCTATTAACCAATTTGAATTTGGCAATATTATGGTTATTTGTAGAGCTTTGTTACAATATTTTCCAAATTTTAGCAAGGGTGTCGAAATGCAAAATAAGTCTGAAAATTTGTCGAAGAAGGTGAAGATTGTTGTCTTCTTCGACAAGTTTTCAGACTTTATTTGATTTGATTCTATCTTGTATTTCTACTATGTTGAGGAATGAAATAAGATAAGTTTCTTTGTGTCAAAAGAAAAAAATGTGTGCGATATTTATAACGTCACTAAATATTTGATTTGATTCTATCTTGTATTTCTATTATGTTGAGGAATGAAATAAGATAAATTTCTTTGTATAAAAAAAAAAGTGTGCAATATTTATAAGTGTGTGATATATATCATTTTATAAATGATTTTGCAGATCAAAGCTAAATTATAAGATTGTATCGTAAAATCACAGTCAATTCAAAGCTAATTGGAAAACCTGATATCAAACTATTTGAATCAAGTTTTCGATGTCTAATTTTAAGGGTAGAGTTGAGTCTCAAATTTTAGGAATTAATTAATACACGTTATATATATAGGAATGAAACAATATGTTAACTAAATAAGAAAATATATGGTAGTATTTTCTTAAACTCTTTCTTTTTATATATAAAAAGTGGCTTTATTTTTTACTGGATATATAAAAAGTGGTTCAGATTAATACGTGGTTGATAAATTTCATGTAATCTCATAATGAAAATCATTAAAAGACAAATAATTCCAAATAAGAGAGTTTAGGAAAGAAGAAAAATAACCTCTATATATACTACCATATTCTCTTACAAGGTTACAAAAACTCTCTGCGTGAGAACTCTGAGGCACTGAAACCATGGCTTGGTGCTTAAACCAACGCATGTTATCTTCTGTTATCTTCTTCCTTAGCGTCTCATTATGCCTATTGACGAATCATTCTTCCATAGCTGAGAAGCTTCCAAGGTTTGAACACCATCTAAAACCACAACAACAATCTCTTAACTTTTTGGTTGTTGGAGATTGGGGAAGAAAAGGAAACTACAATCAATCTTTGGTCGCCCATCAGGTAATTATTTACCACAAACTCCATCCTCTTTTAATTATGTTTTTTACATTCTAATTGTTGTCATTAATTAGAAAATTATCAAACATGTACTTGTAGATATTATAGCTGAATACATAGACACACAAAGCATATATATGCATATTGATCTTCTTCACATGATCATATTGGCCTATACTTGGTTTATATATACGTACGTACATAACATGATAACGACAATAAATGTGCCTATATAATTTAAATTAAAAGGTTCTTGCACAAACTGACTGTAAACTCTACCCGATCGATTAAGCAAAGAAATTAAGCTATAGCTTATGTTTCCAATTTGAAAATTTTACCATGAGAATTTTTGCAAGCATTCATCAAATTCATTGAATTGTGTAAAAAAACAATTTCATTGAATTAATGTGATAATTTAGGTTCTATGATACGTTGAATACAACCATCGATTACTTTCCCCTAAAAAAATCAATTATTTACATAAGAGACGGAATTGAACTTCATCAAAATGCATTGATAAATATTGGTTGATAGAAACATTTCATATATGTAGGGATCGGGATTAAATCTGGATTTCTCATTTTTCACTTTAAAATGTGAATTTATAATCATTAGATCATTCGACAAGAAAAAAATTGTTCATATGATAAGGGATATGAACTCATCATCTTAAGTACCTCATAGGTCCTCCGACGGAGATTAGTTGATACTAAACATCCGTATAAACTTTAGACCTATAACATAGTAACTAAAAAAAACTTCATCAAAATGCATTAACACATATAAATAGAAATTTTAATAGGTATAAATTAATTGTCAATCTGATGTTAATGTTAATTTCAGAAAATAATTAAGTTTAATTGAAGTTTACAAAACTTCCTAAATAAATATGTATAATTTATGTTAGTTGTCAAAAATAAAAGTTTATTTGGTTAAACAAAATATGATCTTATCATATATAGTTTAAGTTTAAATAAGAGCAATTGTTAGATAAATACAAAGTTTGTAAAAAAAAAGGTAAATACAAATATATTACATTAGTTTTATTGATTTTTTTTTTGACAAAAGTTTTATTGAATTTTGTTTTGTTCGTTTCAATTTTTATTTTTAAACTTAATTTTTTAACCTAATGTATTTATCTTTTAAATTTTTAATGTCCAATAAATGTCAGCTAATGGTAAAATTTCGACTTTTTTTTTTGGTACAAGGTAAAATTTCGACTTTATAATCTTAAAAAAAAACATTTTTTAGAGGAAAAAAATACATTTTATGAAGTCGAGTCTTGCTGTGGTATATTCTTCTTTTCTACACTACCAAAAAAAAAATATTCTTTTCTTTCCTTTTTATGTGTAGCATATTCCAAGTATATTCGTGGCACATCTATTGAATTTTTTTTTTTTGGCAGAGCCTATACTGATATTTTATCTAACGTTTTTGTCATATACCTTAATCAGTCACCATTACGTACTTACATATATTTCTTTAATTAAAATAATTTCAAAACGACGCGTAAGAGATGTAACTGAAAATAAGTAAAAATTAAGTTAAGAAAATCTAAAGTACCTACAAAAGTGACTATTTAATGCAACAATTGATGTTATCATTAAGTGTTAAATACATGCAACAATTGATGTTACATATTTTACTAGTTTTTTAAAGAAGTAAGAATTACTTCTGACGTCCAAATAACGCCTTAAAAGTTTTTTTATATTTTTTTGAGCAAACGCCTTAAAAGTTGAAACTATAAGCAATTAGTCAATTAAAAATGCATTACCAATCAACATTCCACGTGTCATCACTCACACTATCTTTTTCCTCTTCAGCTCAAAATATTCTACCAAAAGGGCTTCCCAAGAAGAACCTTTCTTTTGTACTCCCATTAAAAAATATTTCCTCCTATCCTAAATATAAGAGAAGAATATTTTTTAAGGTTTATTGAATAATTATTATATCTATACTATAATATAAACTAAATACATAATTTATTTAATGAACTTGAAAAAAGAATCATCTTTTGTATTTTAGATCGAAGGGAGTAAAACGTACAATTTGACAAGAGAAGTCGAGATCACCGATTAATAAACCCCACACGAATGAGTATTAGATTATAACCAGCAGCTTAATATTGTTCCACCATGCTTTAACTTTATGGAGGATAATATACCCACGCATGCATATTGTCCCAAAAAGGAACTTTAATTTTGTAATTTTTTTTCATTGAAAGCATCATGGCCCCTTCGAAACATCTCGAATGGGAAAAGAAAAACACAAAAACATATCAATTTATTTAGGTTGCATGACCATGATGTATATTTGATTTCAATTTTGACATGTTAAGATATCTTTAACTAAAATTGATTTTATTTTTAAAAATAAATTATATAAAAGATGCTTCTTAAAAACATGGAATAAAACTTGCCACATCATCGAGAAAAAAGTTAGAAATTTGTTATTCTGAAGCAACCAGTAAAGAAAATATATCCCATTTGAGATGAGATAATCTCATACACGAAATAACGTATTTTGGCAGGAATCCCTTGAGACTAGTGGTTTCCAAACAGACACGCATATATCTGTACCACATTGCCAAGCACCTTCCTAACCACTCTTTTTTTTTGTACGTAAGATATAATAAAGCTAGCTAGATATACTCAAACACACAACATGTACTTTTGGAATGATTCAAGAGCTTTTTTTGGTTTAATTAAATGACCACTCTCGTGGGTGGAAAAAAAAACTAAAAAATCTAACTGAATTGTTGAACTGAACTAAATCAAAAAAAAGAAAACCAAATCATTACTAATAGTTCTGAAACTGAAGTGAAACAGTTCAGTTCAAAACAGTTCAGTTCGATTCGGAATAGTTCAGTTCAGTTCGGATTGAAACAGTTCAGTTCAAAATGCAAACAATTCAATTCAATTCAGTTCACGTTATTTTAAATTTAGCAAACGGTTCAGTTTAGTTCGGTTCAGTTTTCATCCCAAACTGAATCATGCTCACCCCTAACACACTCCTTAAAAAAATGACCACACTTCTCCAAACAAGCCTTTCTCAATCAGCAAATTAATTGCTTTAAACCCCACATTTCTGTAGCCTACTATAAACGTGACTCACGTGTTGGATCTACGTGTCCATATTTCATTCAACTATTTATGAATTTTTGTACAAACTAGTCGAGATACCCGTGCTGAACACAGGTAGCGCGGCTACGCCGTGCGGCAAAACGTGTGTCATTGTGCAATGAGGTGTGTGTCGGCGCGAACAAACATAATATTAAACAACGTTATAAAAAAATTATAATTGTTTTTCATCTTTATCATTTGTCACTAATTTTAACTAATTATGTAGTTACAAAATTAGTATATTATAATAGGTGAGTAATTTTGAGTCGCGTGTATCAATTATACTCACTTTGGGAAATTTTTGAAGTGGAAATGTTGAATGGAGTATTAAAAAAAACTTTGATATTTCTATAAAATCTTAATTTATTTTATTAGCAAATATCAGAATTAATTTTTAAAACCGAGTTATCAAAACAAACCAATGTATTAGACAAGGAGTAAATCACCAAATTGGTCCAGTCTTTGTACCAAATTCTCAAATTGGTCTTTGACTCTATTAATAACTCAAAATGGTCATTGTCTTTGTCAAACGTTTTTCAGAATGGTCCCCGACTCTATCAGTTGTTTTGTATTTTAAGTCATTAACGTACCAAATAAGATCCAAAAGGCATAATGTCATTAATCACTAAATAATATCCAAAAGACATTATTCTCTCCCCTGTGAATTTAGGTGGGTTAATTTAACTTTTTCAAAAAAAAAAATCCAAAAGACATTGAGTCATTAACACTCAAAATACAAAACAACTAATAGAGTCAGGGACCAATCTGAGAAATATTTGATAAAGACAGTGACCAATTTAAGTTATTAATAAAGTCAGAGACCAATTTGAGAATTTGGTACAAATACAGTGACCAATTTAATGGTTTACTCGTATTACGAAATACGAATGTACAAAAATCGTATAGATTGAATGAAATATTATTATTTTATTTTTTTACAAAAGGTAACTTATATTCTTTCATTCAACATAATAGAACTAATACAAGATGGAATCAAATCAAAAACACGGTGACTAGCATACAATCTTGACTCCCTTGTTAAAGTATGGGCGACAAAATTTGCTTGTCTCCGAATAAAACTTATCTTAAAGTTTGGAAATATTATTATGTTATTAAACATATTTTGGCTTCTTTTTTTTTTGAAAAAAAAAAATGCTTAACTTTGATATGTCAAAACTCAAAAGTGTACTTTAAATGAGAATATGCACTTTCAAGATAGTGATTTTTATTATAGTAAATAAGCATATATATTACATTTTTAAAGCATAAATATACATTATAATTCTCTTCTACGATGCTCCATATTCATAAAACATTGAATCATTTTTTCATTTTCAATACCATCAAAGTTGTGTTGTTGTGTCAAGGTGTGTGTATATGTGTGGGCCAAGAGAAAAGTGTTGTGGGGTTTGTGTGGACCATTTGGTCAACATTTTAACTAAGGTAAAATATGTTTTTAGTCCCTATAAATATATCAACTTTTCGTTTTAGTCCCTCTAAAATTTTCCTTCAACTTTTAGTCCCTATAAAATTTTCAATTGCTACTTTTGGTCTCTATTTTTAAGTTAATTCCAGTATTATTTTAATGAAATTGTGCAGAAATGTGTAGAATATTGTAAAAATATTTTCCAAAAAAAATTAGAATTTTTTAACAAAACATAATTTTAATATGAATATTTAACCATCAAAAATTCATATTAAATTCATGTTTTGTTAAAAAATTCTAAATTTTTTTGGGAGAGATTCTTATAATATTATGAATTTTTCTGCAAAATTTTATTCAAAATATGAATTCTACATATGAGTTTACTATAAAAGAGGGACCAAAAGTGAAGATGGAAAACTTTTGGATGACTAAAAGTTGAAGGAAAATTTTAGAGGGACTAAAACGAAAAGTTAATATATTTATAGGGATCAAAAACATATTTAACCCTTTCAACTATTAATATATATATATATATATATATTACTACCACCTAAAACAAATGTCTACAAAGTTACTGCAGACACAAGCCTACATACATTTGTTCCTGATAGTAAACAAACATAAAATAACTTTTTTTATTCAAATAAATCTCTAAAAATTATCTTTAAATGATTGAATATCAAAATCTAATTTTTAAGTTGTTTATTTATTTTTATTTTTTTTCCGTTTTAGTTTCCACTAATGTACAAAGTAGTAACTCCTCCCTCCTTTTTGCTTGATTGTCAGATGGGAATTGTGGGAGATAAATTAAATATAGATTTTGTGATCTCAACTGGTGACAATTTTTATGAAGATGGTTTACAAGGAGTTGAAGATCCAGCATTCTATGAATCATTTGTCAACGTCTACACAGCCCCAAGCTTGCAAAAGGTTTGGTACAATGGTAAGTTGATAAAGTTTTGAGTTTTTCTAATTACACCCTGTGTAATTTTGGTTACACCCCAAAATGATAAAATTACCTTTGCATAAAATTTAATTATCAAAAAACATCTTCCTTCTTTCTTGGTTACATCCCAAAACTTAAGTATGTCATGTAAATTGAGTTTAAGTGTACATACTTAAACTCAGTTTAAGTATGTCATGTAAATTGAGTTTGAGTTTAAGTGTACATATTTAAACTCAGTTTAATAGGTCATGTAAACTTAGTTTAAGTAGGTCATGTAAACTGAGTTTAAGTGTACATACTTAAACTCAGTTTAAGTATGTCATGTGAACTTAGTTTAAGTATGTCATGTAAACTGAGTTTAAGTGTACATCTAAAAGTTCAACCTTGTTTAATCATTCTACGTAATCTCAGTTTAAGTATGTACATGTAAACTTAGTTTAAGTAGGTCATGTAAACTCAGTTTAAGTAGTTTACCTGAACCTACTTAAACTGAATTTAAGTTAACCTCAACAATGTAAATTGAAACTGTGCAGTTGAACAAGAAGAATAAAATTGAAACTGACATTATTGAAAAAGAAGAAGAAATTCACTTATATGAAATCGAGTATCAAGTATGAATGAAAGATGTTTTGATTCACTCTTTAATCTTCCACGGAGATTGATTGAACATCATGATTGTTTGATCGTTTGTGGGTGAAAGAGAGTGCAATTTTAGAGTGACAATGAATGAAATCAAAGTTTTAAGAGAATTTATATAAAAGGGTAATTTGGGTATTATTATAAATTTTTAAGAAAATTTGGGTGTAAACAGAAATATATGGGGTGTGAATAGAATGATTCTAAAGTTTTTATGTTCTTTGAAAACAATTAATGATACCGGTGATTTTCATTTTATTATATTGTTGTTTTAAATTAATTTGCCAATTAATCTATTTATTTTCATTTTACTGTGGCAGTTTTGGGAAACCATGACTATAGAGGTGATGTTGAAGCACAATTAAGCCCAATTCTAAGACAAAAAGATAGCAGATGGGTTTGCTTGAGATCTTTTATTCTTGATGGAGGTATTGATCCTTTTAAAAATATTTAATGCATGTTGCGTTTTGAATATTTCTTACAAAAAAATGATTTACTTTTAAGGTCCTCTAAATAAAAAATTTCTTTTTTTTATAGGAATTGTAGAATTTTTCTTTGTCGACACAACTCCTTTTGTAGAAAAATACTTTACGGATCCAGAAGAGCACACATATGATTGGAATGGCGTGCTTCCTCGCGAATCTTACCGTGCAGAACTCTTGAAGGTTAACTTTAACAATATATTGTCAACAAAAATACTTTAGCAAGCCATGGTTGGTATCATGATGAATTTACCGAAATCTCTGAGTAACTGTTATTTTGCAAGAGATATACCGAGTGTGTGTCATAGAGTTGTCATGGTAAAGAATAAATAATGTGTCACAAGGAAGGACTGCTATATCAATATGCACTAAGGCCAGGCAGAATGCCAATGCTTGCTTGAATCTTTTGAAAACTGACTCAAAAATTACCTCTCCAAGTCTAATTTAGCGTGAAACTCTAAATTAGCATTAATACATATTTTATTTCAGGACAATAATTATAGCTGACATTCTGGAATTTTTGTAGAATGTTGATTCAGCTTTGGTGCAATCCAAGGCAAAATGGAAGATAGTGGTGGGTCATCATACCATCAAAACTGCCGGGCATCATGGTAATACACAAGAGCTTGAGGAGCAGCTTCTTCCCATCTTAAAGGTAAATCAATCAGCTAAATTGTCATTCTCATATTTATGCTTTACATAAAGTTCAACATTCCTCATGTTTTTCACATGGCTTAGTGGGAGATACATGGTTATTAACATCTAGGAAAAATACATATGGTTTTATCAAAATTAACAAAACATATTAGTAATTTTAATGAGTAAATATTTATCAAATGACAATTAAATAATCTTAAAATTTTAATGAGTAAAAACGAACAGAGGGAACTCAGAATTAGCTCAGACCATAGCAAACCAATAACTATTACTATTGTTGAACATGAAAGTCTTTCAATTTTTAACCACTTTGTGCACTATTTTTCCAGTCAAACAATATTGATGCATACATCAATGGACATGACCATTGTTTGGAGCACATAATCGACAAAGAAAGGTAAGCATGTTTTATTATTACTTACTACTTGTAAATAATTAACATCAACATCATCACAGCTCAGAAATTGAAGCTTCTTTTGTTTGAATAAACATTGTAGTGGAATTCAATTTTTCACAAGTGGAGGCGGATCAAAAGCATGGAGAGGCGATATCAAGCCATGGGATCCGAAAGAATTGAAGTTGTATCATGACGGTCAAGGATTCATGTCTGTGCAGATCACAGAAAATAATGCTGATATTGTATTCTATGACGTTTTTGGCAAAGTTTTGCATAGATGGAACATAACAAAAGAAATGAGCGCAGCGGCATAGATACAATAGTCTAAATATATGCATATCATTTTAATTTTGTGAATGATATGTTAGCACTCTTGCGCCTTTGGACTTGTTATTATATTCATTATTATATATTTCCCGTGCCATTCAATTCAAGGGAAAGTGGATTATTGGATTGAGTTAAAATTATTCAACATCAAACACTTGAGCAACGGTCAAGCCTTAGGCTTCTTCTGAGTCCTGACTTGCACTATGGCATCAAAGTGCTTCAAATGAAGGGCAACTTTTGTTTTTGAAGAATGAAGGGAAACTTTGATAATATAGGCGTATTCTTTGGAACCTAAAGAGGGTTGTTTAAAGGCTTCCATGGTGATTTCGACTTTGATTATTACACCATCAACTAATAAATCATCAATTTAGTCCCTAAACTATCAACCTCTCACCAATTTGTCCCTTGAATATAAAAATATACAAAATAGTTCGTAAAGTATTAATACCTTACATATAAAAGTATACAAAATAGTTCCCAAAGTATATGAAATCAATCAATTTAATCTATGGTATCAAGATTTTGGGGACTAAATTGATGGATTTTCATATACTTTGGTGACTAAATTGACAAATTTTGTATAGAATATTTTTATAGTTTAGGAATTAGGACTAAATTTTAAGGCCTAAAATGATGGTTTATTACAACAAAGAGAGTGTCGACCAAAATAATTCTTGGGTGGACACAAAGATTTGAACGCTCTATTTGGTCACACACACAAAAAAGTAGACATGCTAAAATCATTTGAAAATTAATGATTATTTAATTGTTATTTTTTTTCTACTTTTTCCTTTTTATGTGGGTGTGACCAAATAAAGGGTTCAAATCTTTGTGTCCACCTAAGAGTTTCTCATGTCGACCTTTTGATAGTCAAAATAGAAAGAAATAGAATGCAGTCATTTCCAAACAATTCACTGAAATTGGCAAACTACTTCTGTGTCCTCTGAACAATTCAAACCCTTAATAATATTAAATCCAAAACAAAGAATACACTGCAAGCCATTTCTCATAATATTCAACTTTCAAATTTCAACTGCAGACTAAGAAGGAAGAAAAACACAAATTACTCGTCCTTAAACTAACCACAATGAGTGCGCTTTAAGCCGAAAGCTCCAAATATGTTTACTACACTCATTTGTGTACACATCATTGAATTTATCTATACCTTGAACTTATGAAAGCAGACTTAAGCATACATTCAAAATTCTCATCCCGGAGGCAAGAATTAACAGTAATAGGAAAAAAGTGAACCATCTGTAAAGCTCAAAGAAGGGCAACCAAATATCATTTTTGATGAACATCAACAAAGAATTTTTACGTCTGAATGCACAAATTCATACACAGATGGAATATTTAATCAGGCATACAATTTCGTAGACTTTTAAGTATCCGAAAATTTCATGACCAAAATGACAAATCCTTACAATTTCAAGACTAAATTCGTGATGTACTATTCATATATTTTGAGATTGATTTTAATACTTTAAAAGGTGATCATAATAAACTTGAGAGCGAAGACCCATGCTTCACAATTTTCTCGTCCAACAAGTTAGACCCTGTGTTATAATGAATTATAATGATAATAGTAGGCACTAACTAATGCCGGTTTGTTTTTCGTCAGCACGAAATTGAGCCAAGAGAAAATAACGAGATGAAATTGGACCTTCACCTCTAAATTTGATTTTATTTGGCCATTTTCTAACCCTAATGATAGGAAGAAAAATCCATTATGATACTAAACATGTACATAGAAGGCTTTAAACCCGCTATTGCGCGGGTTTGTTATAGACTCTCGATCAATATGCAACCATAACAGAATATATTTCCCGAGTAATAACTTAACATAATATATAGACTCTGTTATAAACATGGAGTACATAGATTCTATATTACGGCAACAATCAGGGGTGATTCCCTTCATAGCTATGGTGTAGCATTGGCTACCCCAAAAGAAGAAGAAAAACTTGAAAATTGGTATAGGTTTCTACTTAGCTACCCCATTAATATATTATTTGGCTACTCCAAACAATTTTGTTGGTTTAAAGAGAGATGATATTGCATAAATATTGATAATATATTTAGTTTAGTGTCAATTATGGATAAATTTAACTTATTACAACTCTATAAAGCTCAACTTTTATAAATAATTATTGTTTAACTTTTATTTTCTTCATTGTCGTTTCATTAAATATAAGTAAAAGTTATTGTAAATTTATTTTACTTATTGATTAAGTTTAATATATTAGTTTTTAAAATATATTTTATTTCTTTTTTATATTTGGCCCCATCGTAAAAATTGTACGAGCTTCGCCGCTAGCAACAATAATTACAGATGTTTCCTGAGTAATAAACAGAATATATGTTCTGTTTTCAAATGAGATTGAAATTACGGCAACCATAACAAAAACGTATAAATACGCATTCTTATTGTGAGGGTTAATTATTATAATATCTAAAAGTAGTTCATTTATGAGTTATTTTCAATTTGCTATGCGCCTGCTTCATTATAAATAGTTCAGATTCTAAATCACGGCAACCGTAATTACGGTCTTTTTATTTTAAATCAAGGAACCTTTTTAATTATTATAATTCCTCAAAGTAGTTCATTTGTGAGCTGTTTTCATTTTGCTATGCAACTGCTATATTCCATGGAGTACATAGATGCTAAATTACGGCAATCGTAACCACGAATATTTCACTGAGTAATTTAGTTCATATATTTTCTGTTTTCAAATGAGATTGAAATTACTGCAACGATAACAAACACACAAATAAGCATTTATATTATGTGGGTTAATTATTATAATTTCTAAAAGTAGTTCAGTTGTGAGCTCTTTTCAATTTGCTATGCACATGCTTCATTCCAGATAGCTCGTATGCTAAATCACGGCAACCGTAATTATGGATTTTCCTGACTAATATAGAATAATTAATTATCTGTCTTCAATTACGGTTGCAGTAAACATGTCAGAGGCCATTGAGGATAGAAAACACCATTATGCAGATCAACCTTTGTAAACCACAAACGATGGAAGTTGCAATGATGAATTTATATAAAAAGTAATAGCTTGCTTTCAAATATTAATTGAGAATACATAGTAGAACCAAATCTATTAGACAATTCAAAAGAGTAGGCATTAATCAATACAGCCAAAATTAAATGCAATATTATGCATGTTAAATTAAAAACGACAAACAGAATAAAAAGACCATAGATGAGTCTAATTGGGAACAAACAGAAAACCACATAATACATTTAAAAGAAACGCAGACATTGTGAAGTTGCATGACACAACCCTCGGCTCCTTAATTATAGATGCGTCGCATGCAGTAAGAACAATGTCATCTAATGACTCCACATGCTTAGAACCTCTCTTTAATTCCCATACTCTTGCTACACTTATCACAATAAATTTGGCCATTGATAATGGTAATCCTTGACGCACATTTAGTGCATGCACGATATATAGAACCACCCAGCATCGACCTCAAGCTCACATGTCTGTGCCAAAACATCTCCCACTCATTACTACTTATAAATCAGGCATTTACAGTTATATATAGTGTGTATGATGCAGGATGGATCTTACATAATTAAATGAAGCCGTATATGAAAAAGTAATAAACACCTCAGATGATTCAATCAAATCTTTGATAGTAATTCTCGGAGTAGCGAGCAAATCATCAGCCAAGGGAACAACAATAGGTTCAGTCATCTAACTAACTACCTGAGTAAGTTCCATGTTCACCTAATTCATTCTGCAGGAGCACAATAACACAACAATACAGTTATTCGATGTAAATTATAAGTTTTAAATGAATGGGTCATTTGCAAAACAATTAGAGCAGAGTGTAGACTACCTTTCTTCAAAGTGATCCTTAAACATAGGTAACAGATTCTTTCTCACACTTGCATGAATTTTCATGCCTTACAACAAAACCAAAGCAAACCAGATTGAATTAAATTACCGTATACTGAAAATAAAACACGAAGTAGTCCGTAAAGTGCAATGCGCGTATCTAAATCCCTTATATCAATTACAGACCGACTCTATTACCTCAGCATCCACCAATATCATATGCATCATGCCAACTTCAATTGCGTTGAAACAGTCAGGAGTAGTCCACATGTTGAGCACTCTACCTTGGATCTGGAACACAATTTTTCCACCAACAATCTCATCAGATTTCGTTAGATTTGTAGCTTTTCCTACAAACCAACAACATCATCAGTATTTACGAAGATGTGTCATATTATAAACAAAACCATACATAAAAACATGAAAACTAACCTTTGTTTGCCATGAGTGAGTATGCAAGATTGGCTTTCTAACGTGATAGTTTCGGATGCACTTTGATATGAACTTAAAGTATATTGAGAGAATGGCACAAACAAAACTCATAGTAACTCATATTTATAGGAATAGATCATAGGACTTGAGCAATTCGATTTGGCCTTGAGACAAAGAAATAAATGTTGTCTATAAGTTGTGTGTCTCAATGTGTAATTAATCACATGTCAAGGGCATTGTAAGACATACTTACATTGAGCACATAATATGCAGTTGAAAGTTTGCGCATTAATGAGTGTATGAGCTGCAAGCTCTCCCAGCAAACCAACTTATCATCTTGAGCAGCGCAAATTTGGATGGTTCTGGCCTTGAGCAGCACAAATCTAGATTGCTTCAATGCAAAATTAGTTGGATTGTATTTAATTAACATAGGTTTTGGAAATAGTTGAGGGAAACGATGGAAATAAGACGGCTGAGGTAATTATAGGGTCCAGGAAGTGATGCGGTAAAGGGTTAATGGGATCCCAATTAATTAATTTAGTTAGTTGGGTGATTAAGACTGACCCGAGGTGCCAAAATCATACTTAAGAATGCATGAAGTGGGGTAGGGCTGCAATTAGGGTTAGGGTTTTGCACTAATCAGACCACCTTTGATTAATATTAAGTAAGATAATATTGGGATTTTATAATGGGTCTACATTCTACAAGCCCAATTTTTATTAATTATATATAAACAATATATTAACTAAATAAATATATAGTATCTTAAAAAAAATATGTGTATATATATAGTAGTATTTTTTAAACTCTGTCTATATTCCCTAAAAAAAACAAAACTCTTTCTATATACAAAAAGTTATCTTGCATAGGTATGGGTACAATACCCGGTACGATACGGGTATGAGAGTACGGCTATTTAAAATAAAAATTAAGGTATGAGTATGTCAGTAAAATCATGAGTTTTGTAATATAATATAATATGAGATAGCTAAATTCTTCAATTTTCAACAAAAGCGTCAGAATAAAAGTTTAAATAGTCAAAAAATGTAGTTGGTTACAACGACAAAAAAATCATATGGACATATAATACTATATTATAATATTAAAACATAAGAGCAAGTCACAATTTTTATTCACAAAAGAATAATGAACAGAAATGTAGTACCACAAGTATCATACGTGTACTCGGTAAGAGTAAGTACTCAGTACAGATACTTCACCTTTTTAGAAGTATTCATGCTTCCAAAAGAAAAAATTTCTTGTTCAAAAAAAGAGAGAAAAAAGTTGTTTTATTTTTTTAGTGGATATATAAAAAGGTGATTCAGGTTAAATGGTTGATATATTACTTACATATCATTCATTAATTAAAATAATTTCAAAACAACGCATAAGAGATATAACTGAAATTTTCTGTCAAAAAAAAGAGATATGACTGAAAATAAATAAAAATTAAGTTAAGAAAGAAAAAAATAATAAGTACCTACACAAGTGACTTTTTTTTTGTTGAAGGAAACCTACACAAGTGACTTGTTAATGTATATTACTTTTTTCTTTACGAATATTAATTTATAACTTTTGACGTCCAATTCTTGTAAATAAGTAAAATTAAATGTTTTTTTTTTCAAGTAAAGTTAAATGTTTTTATTTAAGGAAAGTAAAATTAAATGTTATCATCAAGTATTTTATTTTCGAAAGGATCGTTATAAGTGTTATATACATGCTACAATTCACATATGGAGACAAATTTTAGTTTTTTTTTTGTGATGTCCGGAGTTCGAACCTCAGACCTTGCATATATTATGTATTGTCCTTACCACAAATTTTAGTTTTTTAAAGAAGTAGGAATTACTTCTGACGTCCAAATAACGCATTAAAAAAATAAGAGATTAGAAGTGCATTACCAATAAACATTCCAAAATCCCAAGAAAAACCTTTTCTTTTGTAGTCCCATTGAATAAAATGTAATTTGACAAGAAACGTCGAGATCACTGATTTATAAAACCCCACGCGAATGGCATGGGTCTCTTTTTGTTTAACTAAGATCTTGGTTTAAATTCAGTTTTGGACATGCAGCAAGATTAAAACTCCTAAGGAGAGTTTACCGCTCATTTAGGTCTCACAAAACTCGAATTATTAATCTCCATAATTGCTCGTGCGGAGGATACTTAAAAACCTATGGACTCCCAATTTTGAAGGAATTCATGCCAAGATGACGGATCCTGCCATAGGTGCCTCAACAGAAGCTTCGGGTAAACAAACATGAACATATACCATAGGCTTGAATAATCGTCCATTCCATGGGTAAATGATCTTTCTTTCCCTGCGTATACACCAAAAAAAGACTATAAGCAGCTTAATATTGTTCCACCATGTTCTAACTTTATGGAGGATAATAAATATACCCACGCATGTATATTGTCCCAAAAGGAACTATAATTTTGTAATTTTTTTCATTGAAAGCATGCCCCTTCGAAGCATCTCGAATGGGAAGAAAACAAAAGAAAAATCAATTTAGGTTGCATGACCATAATCTATGTCTATGTTTGAATTAGTTTTAACATGTTCGGATGTTTTTAGATAGAATTGATTCTAACTTAAATTTATGTTTCGGAAACGTGATTTTTATACTTAAATTTTTCGTTCAACTTGTTTTACGTGATTTTATCTGAAAACACTTCACATGCTAACTCACATTTTAACAAAAAAAATCAATTTTACATGGTTAATTTTTTGTCATGGCTGACTAAAAAGTAAACTCACGATGTCATATCATCTACTTATTTATACATGTTTTATTATTAAAATATTTGATTAAATATGTTTTTGGTCCCTATAAATATATCAACTTTTTGTTTTAGTCCTTAAATTTTCCTTTAACTTTTAGTTTCTATAAAACTTTCAATCACTACTAATGATCCCTATTTTTAAGTTAATTTTTGTAGTTTTTAATAAAATTGTGCAGAAATGTGTAGAATAATATAAAAATCACACACTACTACACAACCTTGTGAATTTTCGTGTACTATGCTTTGACAAAGAAACCAATGCTGATATTGTATTCTATGACGTTTTTGGCAAAGTTTTGCATAGATGGAACATAACAAAAGAACTTAAAGCAGCTGCATAGAGACAATAATAATAAAAGTATGCATATAATTTTAATTTTGTGGATGATATATTGCCATAAAATCCAAATAATGAACTATAAATTTGTATGCACAAATGGAGCACTCTTGCGCCTTGGACTTGTTATTATTGTCATTATATATTCCCGTGCCATTCAATTCAAGGGAAAGTGATTTATTGGATTGAATTAAATTATTCAACAAAATAATTGCTCTTCTTCCATCCATTTTTGCTTATTCCCATCGTGAGTTAACTCACACTGAAAAATACACCTACATGAGTTAACTCACGTTGAAAATAAACCTGCGTAAGTTAACTCACGCTCGGCTATTTGACAGGAATGAGCAAAAACAGGTGGGAAAAGAGCAATTATCTAAAAAATTGATTTCTCGTGAGCAACTGTCAAGCCTTGGCTTCTTCTGACTTGCACTATTGCATCTAAGTGCTAGAAATGAAGGGAAAATTTTGTTACATGTCTTGCATTCATACACATAGTATGATAGTAACATGCCCAACCATAATCCAAAGTAGCAGCTTTCAAGCATTTTCTACTGCTGCACTTGGCGTGTTTCATGTCACCATCTTCCTTAGTGTGTTTGGGGTTCACCTGATCATTCGTCTGTAAGCAATATCTTATTTCTACTACTCCCTGGTGGAAGAACTGGGGTTGATGGAGAAAAAGATAGGAGATTGTGCTACTAAGATCTAACCGTTTGGTTATTTTCCTTTGATGATATAGGCGTATTCTTTGGAACCTAAAGTGCGTTGTTCAAGGGCTTCCATGATGATTTGGACTTTTATTTTTATACCATCATAAACCACTGATTTAGTACCTAAAGTATCTACCTAACCAATTTAGTCCCTAACATATAAAAATATATTAAATAGTTCCTAAAGTATATGAAATAAATTAATTTAATCTCTGGTATTGAGATATTGAGGACTAAATTGATTGATTTTCATATAGGGACTAAATTAATAAATTTTCTATAGTATATTTTTATAGTTTAGGAACTAGGACTAAACTGAAGAGAGTAGTAGTTTAAGGACTAAACTGGTTGTTTATAACAACAAAGAGAGTATCGACCTTAGTTCTTTTGATAAATAAAAAGAAACAACGTAGGGAACTGCAATATCAAATCATAAACCAGGATTTGATCATTCATTAGCAAATAATAAACAAATCATGTCACGTGATATTATCATGTATATCGTATCATATTTTACACAACTTTCTTATCATATTGTAACCATCAATAACCTTGAAAGTTAAGAGACACGAGAGAGTAGGAATTGTTTTGAAGGTTGCAATGGGAATCGGGTATTACAGCTTATGGAAACCAAGCATTGCCAGTTTGCCACCGCAAGGCAAAGATGAACAAACTACTACACAACCTTTATCCAAATCAACTAACTACATAAATTAAAATGGCAACTACTTCTGTCCACAGAACAATTCAAACTCTTAAAAATATCAAATCCAAAAACAAGATTACACTCCAAACCATTTCATATTATTCAACTTTCAAATCTCAACTGCAGACTAAGAAGGGGAAAAAAAAAAGCAAAACAAATTACTCGTCCTTAAACTAACCACAATAAAGACCAAAAACGCTATGAAATCAGAGAATTACAACGAAATCAGAGAATTACAACGACAAAATGAGTGCACTTTTTTGTTTACTATGTTAATTAGCATCATTTTTCTTTCGGTCGAGTAGATGTTGAATTTATCTACAACTTATGTAAGCTAGACTTAAGCATACATTCAAAAATTCTCAAACGGAAAAGAAGGGCAACCAAATATAAACAACATTAACATATCAATTTTGTATGATAGGCATACAATTTTGCATTATCTATTAAGCTATCCCAAAATTTCAGGGACCAATATGATAGGCCCTTACAATTTCTGATGTACTTACATTTTGATACTTTAAAAGTTGATCAAAATTACGATTTTCTCTCATCAAACAAATCAGGCCCTCTCCTGTAATGAATCGAGGACTCTAAATTTGATTTTATTTCTTATTTAACCATTTTCTAACACTAAGGATAGAAAGACAAATCCATTCTGATACTAAACAGGAACATAGAAGGCATAAAACCCAAACGAACATAACCAATAAACAAAATCAACACACAAATTAATCCAACAATTTAACAGTATCATCATCCATACGATTTCTTACGAATTAACAAAAATCATTCAAAAAGATAACTTCCATTACAATAACTTAAACAAGTTTAGTCATAACAGAACATTTTTCATAAGTAAATCAAATCTAAAAGTCTCAACATGACAAAAAAGAATCATACTCAAAAACTTAAAACAAATTAAAACCTCCTTCCGGCACCACCAGCAGCAGCACCAGCACCACGACCGAACGGGATCTGCTGAACAGGAACAGGATCAACCTGAACAACACCGGGAATCTCGGACATACCAAGAGCAGCAAGCATGTCTAGGGTTTCCTTATCAACCTCAATATGATCAGTCCTAATAGCAGAAACATCAGGAACGAAATCCATACGACGCTCACGCTCCTCCTCTTGCAGCTTCAAGGAGATTCCACGAACAGGTCCCTTTTGGATACGCTTCATGAGATGAGTGGAGAAACCAGCAATCTTGTTACGAAGACGCTTTGATGGAATCAAAGCAACTTCTTCAAGGATCTTCTTGTTGGTGTGGAAATCAAGTGTCATTTTGGAGTAATAACGCTCAATGACTTGACGAGAGGATTTCTTCACGGTTTTGGTGCGGACTCGTCCCATGGTTGCAGATCGGAATTGGTGACTCTGCGGCGGCGGAAAGGGACAGAGAAATGCGAGTAGGTTTAGGGTTTTGATGGATTGAGTTTCTGAAGAAGAAGATAAATGTATTGGAGAATATATATTGGGCTTTTTATAATGGGCCAACCAATTTCCTAGCTTTGGTTTTAGAGAAAATGAAGGAAGGTGGAAAAATTTAACTTATACTCCCCTAATTATATTCCTACCCCCCGCCATACAAACTACCCAAAGTACACAATACATTGTTTTAATAGATGAAGAACGTTATTCCTTTTCTCTAAAAAAATCACACACCCTACATGACCAAAGATCCAAAAAGCAATATTAAGTTGTGTCAAATTGCTTCAAAGTTTCAAAATTTAAAACATTTGATATTTGTATACATATTGGACACGTTTTATTATTTGATCAATAATAAATGACAAATGAAATGTATTGAAATATTAATGTTTGGCAACTTTGGCTAAGGCTTAGTATTTTCAAAAAAAAAATTTAAAGGCTTAGTCTTTTAAATTAATTTTTTCTCGATCAAATGTTTACATACATTATACGAGGTGTGTTTGATTTTTCAGTGAAATAAATTAATTATATAAAGACTTATATGCATCGTCAATGTAAAACATTCTTACAAAAATACGTACATTAAAGGATGTGTTAACACATCAGTTAATTGTTTTTAATTTATATATGTAGGACATATACTATGAGAATGACTGTTTTATATGAGAATGATGAGAATAATTATCAACAATTAGATTAACAATCAAGGGCTCCGATTTAATTACCAAATAAACACCACGCCACACTCTCTTTCTCACCCTTCTCTTCAACAAAACTTCTCTCATACCCATCACGATCGCTTTATCTATCTCTTTGTTCATTACGCAATAATAATACCCAATGGGTCTGTCTATGTTTCTCCTTTTGTTTGTGTATTGGATTGAAATTGATTTCTTGTTTTCCATTGTCTCTATGTCTTTAGGTTAAATCCAATTTCATGAATTGGGGATTTTTAATAGTTCTATAGGTCTTAATTTGAATAAGCAAATCAACCAAAAAATTAAATATTAAAGGTAACACAAATCTTTTGATACATGCATTGTTGAGAAATGAAAATAAGGGGCAACGTAAATGCAAGAATGAAAGAAATTGTTAATGGAGGAATGAAAAAACACTAAGAATGAAAAAACAAGGGACAACTATATGCATTGTTAACTTAAATGATATCTGCATTTAAATTTTGATGGAACTAGAAGCCATTGTTATATGCGTTGTTAATTTAAATGATATCTGCATTTAAATTTTGATGGAACTAGAAGTCATTGTTTTCAATCGGATGTTGCGAAGGAATCAGGAAGATGAGAGAATGAGTTTATGAAAATTGATAGAATAGGGAGATGTGCATGTATTTTAAAATAGGACTTTTTAATCTAGATCATCTATTATTAATCTAATGGTTGATAATTATCCTCACTATTCTCGTATAAAATAGACAT
>Ga0315914_1003085_pt1 | contig 25420 bp, 15 predicted proteins | sample MpolenodulesMG_FD_203920 | JGI IMG/M metagenome (GOLD analysis project Ga0315914, IMG submission 203920) | Medicago polymorpha root nodule microbial communities from Los Angeles, California, United States - elongated nodules | ecosystem: Host-associated > Plants > Roots > Nodule | place: USA... | reverse complement strand
AAACAAAGGGTAGAGATTAGGGAAAAGGCTAATTTCTTGTAACCTCTTGTAACATCTTCTCATAGTGGATTGGAGAGCTGCTCTCTCCCCCAGAGTAGGTCATATTGGACCGAACTGGGTTACCATCGTGTGTGTGTTTGTTTACTTCCTTTAAGCTTGCTTATCTTTGTGCTTGGTTTTGTGTTTGTGTCTTTGTATTAACTCTTTGTGTGTGTTATTGCTTGAATACACTTAGACCTAGAATTACCACTATCTTTTGCTCCACACATCTTTGTTTTATTTCATTGGTGTGATTCAATTAAGGTTGATTTTCACAACAATATTCACAAATTTTTTGCATGAATTGAAGATGAAAAACCCAGTTAGGATCGTTGTTATATTAAGAGCAAAAGACAACCGATAGAATTGAGAAAAAAGTATACATCTATTGTGATATAGACTTTTGACTTCAAAACCAATTAATAAAAGTAAAATTATTTATATTTGTACCAAAAAAAAAAAAAAGTAAAATTATTTATATTCGAGTTAGCTGGATCACTTGCATAACGGCAAATTAAATTTTAATATGGTGGAGGCTAAATAATAATTACAAAGAAGTTTTGTAACTAAAAGTCACTCAAAAACGATAAATAAAAGAAGGTAAATGTTAATATCTCTCAAAATGTTATTTGAGTCTTGAAATTTTTTCTGCATTGAATCGAGGCACCAACTCCTCGCCTTAAATTTTCTTTCATAAAAAGATAAATAAAACATCTCTGATGCAGGATAAACTTGAAAATATTTATCAATTATTAAGGTCTGAATTGAGTCCAGCTGAGTTGAATTTTGTTCAGCTTAACTCAATAAGAATTAGATCTATTCAAAATTCAGCTCAAATTAGTCACAATTTTTTTTTAATTCAAACTCCACTCAATTTAAGCTTACAAACACCTCGATCCGGCTCGATAGTTTGAATCAAATGAATCGAAAGACAGAAAAGACTACGACGAACACACGTCTTTCTTCAACTTTAAATTCAAATATCAATGAAAAAAATCAATTTAGGGCCATATAATTCAAACCAGATACAATGTTCAATTTTCTTAGATCACAAAAAATTCTCAATATGGTGCATTCTTTACATAGGAGAAGAGGAGAATATATGAGAGTTTATTTTTCAACGTGAGACTTGTTGCATGTTGTGTTGCTTATTATTTTCCTACATACATACATACATTGACGGATGGAACATGAAATCCTGACAATTAAGTTTCGTGGCCTTGATTTTACAGCTGATTGTTTTAATTAAACTTAACTGATTTTTATAGGGATAATTTACTTAATTAACATAAATAATAATAATACATGTACGTAAAGTTTATGTAAAAGACCTTTTACTTAAGTGAATATATAGGTAGAGGAAAAGAAATGAAGGGTTTGAATTTGGTGTCAAACTAAAATTTACTGTAAGGTATCGATTGATTAAATACATTTATATGATCACCACATTTTATACTATGTCAATTGTAAGCTTATGTAAACATTGTTTTTACTACATATTGAAAATTTTAAAAGTATTCGTTGCATTTAACAATTACTCATCTCCATTGATAAATCTATTTAGCACAAATTTTGGTCCGGCCTTCTCAATGAAGTTTTCTCCAAGTACGTAAAAAAAATTAGGTTTTCTCCACACATAAAAGCTCGGAAAAAATAAATCTAGGTCTTCTAACTTAATTTAATGTTTTACATTTTTTTTTGTTAATTGTGTTTGAAAATGCTTGGACTGTTCTAACTTCCATTCCTAGTCCACGTCTATAATTGCACGAGAATTGACAGTAAAAGGTCACGATCTTAAATAAAAACTTAAGAAGATCATATTAAGTTTGATTAATTAGATAACCTTACAGTAAATTTTAGTTTTTATAAGAGAAAAACTAATACATATAATTAAATATCAAGTGTTTAATACAGATTGGAACGTCGTAATAAATATAAATATGAGAACTAACATTATGAATGACCGTTTTTTTAAGATCAACAATGTTAGTCTTTATCTTAGAAAGTTGTTACAAAAACCAATTAAAAACCTACATTTAACAAGAATTACACTACACCTACTTCCAGATTATCTTCCGATTAAATCGGTCTATAACAAATATAGAGTCCATCAAAATAACTTGATTGAAACTAAACTCCACAATCCATTCTAAAGCTGCAAGGAACCCTCAAGCTGCACCGATATATACAAATCAAGTTTAACTGTTAACTCCAGAGACTCCTTTAATTTATGAGCCAAATTTAATAAATTGATTATCAAATCAAGTGTTAACTATTTTCTGCTTGGTTCAGTTACCGTTGATTTAATTAATAGAACTCAATATTCTTCTAAGAGCTTGCGAGTTGTGACCACCCACGTTCCTAGCAAAGTATTGAAATTATATATAAGAACAAGCATAGACTTTCTTAATCAATCAAAGAAACTGCTCAATGAAAGCTTAATCTTTTTTATTATAAAGTCTTTACTTAACCTTTCCTCTATAAAAAAAGAAATGTATTGTGCCCTGTGATTTGAGCCCTATTTTTTATGTTTTGAATTTTTATTGTTATTAATATTGTTTTCAACCCTATGTTTAATTATAATAACAACTAGATAGGATTAACTTTGTGCTTGAGCATGAGTATGATTTTGAAATTAACTTGGTGCTTGAGAATGGGTGAGATGATTTTGAGATTGATGGTGCTTGGTGCTACTTTGCTTTTGTGGTATTGCCAACTAATGGTGGTTTGAACGAAAATTAGTATCCAACAATGTTTTTTTTTTTTTTTTGAATCGGCAAATTTTATTAAAAACATGATCCCTGCTCAAAACGAACAAAGACCGGTGATACGATACAAACGAAAGGCGCTATATATAGGCGGAACACCTGAAGAATAAACACCAAAAAAAGACACTCATGTGTACAACACCCACCAAAATAAGCAACGCAAACTAAAAACAGACTCCTACACGAACCAACCACTGAAAAACGATATCCATAACCTCCCATCGCCACTACTCAACCCAAAAATAACCCTCTCTAAATGAAACACTTTGTCTGCATCACCTAAGCTGAGCCACTATTTTAAAGTTCAATCAGCTTCCACCACCTCACAACCTCTGGTCCACCGAAAGAACACCAAATAAGCCCAAAATCAAACTTGAGCCAAAGAACTGACTCCCGATCTCGAATCAAAAGCGATCGGCACACCAGACTTCAGGACCCAACCAGACGGGCACCCCTTACCCTCGGTCCACCAGAGAAACCGTAGTTGGCCAAACAAGAAAGCAGATAGACGCCAACTCCCGATCTCGAAGCAAAATTAACCGGCCCACTAAAATCCAGCACACAATATGTAAGACATACAAATTGATTTGAGGAGGTACAAACATCAATCAAAAAGGAACAAAAGCTCAGCTAGAATGACACACACCCTCGAAAAAAACCTAAACACCTTCACAGCCCAAAACTCAAACAAGAGGTATCGATAAGGAATAAGGACCTGAATAACAGAGGTGGCCTCCAAAAGGAATCACCAACAACAAACCCCCACAAAGCACCCACCTCCTTACCTAAGCATCTATAACCACACCTTTTTTCGAAACCCCACCACCACCACCATTATGCATCGCCATTAAAACCATCACCACAACTGAATCACCACCAAGACCACTACCTCATCACTACACATCACCATCACCACCCCCACCACTGCAACACCACGGATCAGCAAGCACAAGAGCACGACAGTGAGGTTGATAGTCTTCAAGGAAAGCAGCAACATCGACATAACATTTTGAAGAAACAATCACAGTGGAAATACCCACAATTCAGCAATAGGGACAGAGACTACGCCGCCAGACCACCTTACCAATAAACAGGCATCAACACAAGCACTGGATCAAGAGGAAGATGAAACTAACAACAAAACATGGGCAACAACGTTAGTCTGAAGCAAAAACACTACCTAGATCGAAAACATGCATCCGACGGTGACAAGGAAAAGGCGTCTGACGCCGAAGTAAACAACAACCAAGCCAAAATGCGACAAGAGCCCACTGACACAACACAAAAAGGACCAAAAAAATTCTGAAGTTACATGAAGGACTACTACCGCCAACACGGAGCATCTACGCACTAAACCCTTTCGAGCAACATCTGACGACACAAGATGACGTAGATGAAACATAAACTTTTAAGGAACCACAACAATATTGCCTCCAAATTGCACCAGACACAAAAACAACCAGTTTATTAAAAATAAAAACAAAAATAGAAGGAGAAAAAAACAAGAACTGCACGAATGACACAAACAACACCAAACTCAACCACACCTCCGGCGAGGTACAAGCACCCACACTACAACCGCCGTAAAAGGAAGAAACAACACACAAAAAAATGAAAAGAAAGAGTTCGACCACCAAAACAGGGGTGGTGCGAACTAAAAAACCAATCCAAAACTCCGACGAGCACCTGACAATGGACAAACCCACAAACCATAGCAGAAAGGGGCACCCAAGCTCGAAAACAGCCACCCAAACAGCAACGGTGGAGCTGTCCAACGAGATCGGAGCAAAGAGGATCGCAGGCCAGCCAAACAGCAACGGTGGAGCTGTCTGACGAGAGGCGACGAGATCAGAGCCAAGAAGACAGTAGAAAAACAGATGTTGAACTCCAAAAACAGAGGACAACAAAAACAACAAGACACCACGCCGGAGGGAGGAGGTAACAACAATGATGTGAAGAGTGAAACTCAACACACCACCCTCTCTATGCTCTACATCGTGAATATTGCTTTTGGATCTAGGGAGAAGAAACTGTGTTTGGGTTTAGAGAGAGGTCAGAGAAAAAAGTCTAGAGAGAGAAACTTTTTTTCCTATTGCCCTTACTCCTAGACTCAAATATTTCTAAATCCCAGCAATGATTTGAAGCTCTCCTTTTGTATGATTATTAATTTGAAGGCACTTTTAGAACCTATATTTGATTAATGGTGTGCTCTCAATACTGCTTTCATGTGGTTATTGATTAGTGTCTTATGCCTACATGCATCTTTCTATCCCAAGAGATCATTTTAAATTTGAAGTTTGAAATGGAAAGATTTGGTTGAGAAACTACTACTATCTTATTGTCCAATTTCTATCTGTTTTTTTTTTGCTCTCACTAAATTTGCAAAGATGTTTGAAATTTATGCATGCTAATTGGGCAAGCATAATGGAGGATTATCCACGATCCAACATTTTCTTTGTTTTTTTTTCTTTATATGATCAACTTATTTACTTCAAAATTTTGTTTGCTCCTTTTTCCTTGGCAAATATTGCATGAGAATTAAAGAGTTTATAACCTGTGTTGAGAATTATTTCATTATTATGTTAAAAGCATGTTCCAGTTTTAATTGAAAATCGTTCAAACAAAAAACAAACTCGGAATAGATTTCTCTGTAAAGGATTTTGATATTCATGTCAAGGATGTTTGTCTTCTGCATGGGAGGCTTATTACACCTTTATTTTATCAAAAAAAATTATTGGTTTCATCAAGTAGTGTGATACAATCTATTTGAGAAGACTCATAGTTTGTTGCAACATTAGGTATAATTTGCGTAAATTTAAGGTTTTACTGAATTGTCACACCTTACTCACTTTTCTTTTTTTGCCTTCACTCTGCCAATCGGTTTGATTTGGCAGCTTCTTGCCGGTTAATATTCAATCCAACAAGTTTTTGAAAATAGTCATGACACATATCTCTAAAATCAATAGAGAATGACTTTGATTGAAATATATAGTGTTAATTAACGAACACTCTCTTTCTAATACTCTCTATAATAATCTCATTCATGTTGATTGATTGACATGTGTATCGCACAAGTCAAACATTACATATGCACAAGTCAGACATTGCTTATTGATCTTTATTAAAGTTGATAGGACTCGTGCATCGCACAGGTCGAAAGTCTAGTTTCAATAAAATGTGTACAATGCACTCGCTATATTTAGGTCTTGGTTGCTTATTTTTCGATTTATATGTAGTCTCATTTCATTACCACGAAAGCTCTCTCCTATTTTGCATCATCACTGCATCAATTGTTTTCCCAATTGTAAGAGGAAAGGGATGATGCATAATATGAATCCTATGATAAAAATATTTGCCACCATCAACCATCTATATAGTCTGTTTGGTTGAGTAAATACGGCTTCCATCCTTTACTCAGTTGAAACTCTGTTTGATGAGCACCACTTTTATATTTCCCTAGGCTTCCATCCTTAATTGTGTTATATAAATTAAAAAAAAATCCTTGTGAGCTTAGATCAATTGATAGGGACAATGCAAAATATGCAAAATCCAGGTTTCAAATACTGGCCACCACCAAAAATTAAAAAATACACGAGACTTTAGATTGCAGTAATGCAATAACGATATGTTTAAACTGTTAATCCACAAATAATTGGTTAACACTACGAATTATCTTATCCATCCGATTTCACATTCAGTTGAATAGAGAAATTTTAAAAAATATATATACTCCGCAAAACTTTCCGCTTATTTGATAAAAACAAGTCATAAAGTTCTATAAAGGTTTATTTATTTGATTGGTGTTGTATGCAACCAATCGGTGTTTATATAAAAATAATGGTTGCAAAATTCGATTATTTTAGAAGTTTATTTGATTGGTTAAACAGGATAAGCTGATAAGCAAAGGGTAAAATTGGGAAAAAATGACACCAATCGTAAAATTCAATATAATTAAATTAAACAGCGAACATAATACAAAATACTCCTTTCATACATGGATAAAGTTGAACTAAAAGAATATTAACATTCTTCAAAATTAAAATAAATAATATAGATATTATATAATATAGAACATATATTACTAAACCTTTACAGCAGATGGAAATTCAATGACCGTCACATTCTCCGGAAAAAAAGAAAAGAAAAAAAAAAATCGCAATACGTGATAGATTGAATTGAAGACCCCTCCAACTCATTCTTATCTAAGTTTCATAAGGCAAAGATGATATATTTATAACATCACCAAATTGTTTTATCAACTAAACCAAACACAAGAGAACGAAAAACAAATAACCTTCCTTTGTCAAAAACAAAAAACTGGTTGTATTGCGTTTGCTAGTCGAGGCTTAACCTTGTGAACTTTGGATTAGCGTACTTAATAATATAGCACAAAATAATGGGGAAATGCTGTTTCAAACCGAAGTTGGGGTTACGCTCTGTACCCAAAAAAAACAAAAAATGGGGATGCGTATGTATCAAAACCAAAATGGAGATACTAATGCCAAACCACAATCAACCTAATATTCTATAGCGTATACCCCTACCTTCTTGTTTTGTGAACATCGCATATTCCACTGATATTAACACTACAAAATTAGTATACAACAGCAGAAATAATAAGAACCCAATACAAAACAATGACCTATCCAAATAATGTGTAATCTTCAGCAGCATATCTCTGTCAGCTCGGTGGATTAATCAAATATGACAAGCCAATATTACCTTCTTAATGTTGAAGGTCTAGGCACAGTTTCATGTCGGCCAACCGCCGCATCAAAAGATGGAATCCTTCTCAAGCAGTCTGATCAATAACCCTAATGTATGATCTCTATTTTACATAAAAATGTAAGCAGCATTTTAAAATGTTCGTATATGGTGAAAATTATACATTCTATCTGACCCAAATACAGATACCGGAATAAAATAAGCTTAAAATCATTGACATTATACTAAAATAGTATTTTTAAGATAAAAGTAGAATATATATTTCAGAAGAAAATACCTATCTTTTTCCCTCAAAAAAAAAAAAAGAAAATACCTATCTTTTGCAGTCAGTTTTTTTTTATATATAAAAATTAAAAAAATTGAAAACTCGGCTCTCGCAGTTTATCAGATAACAACTTCATCAAAGCCAAAAAGATATAAATTGGGCAATTTAGTTTTCTTCCACAAAAAATATGTCAAAAAACAATAAAACTGAAATTCTGTGTGAAATTCATTAAGCCCAACTTGGTGATAGTTCCCGAACTTTCCCAGACAGTCAATAGTTAAAGAGAGGATCATACCCATGATGAACTCAAAAGATGTAGAGAACACCGCATCCATCTGAATTCCCTACTCCAAACAGGGTACACTTGCATGCAGTGAGAGCATCACCACCCACCAAGTGTGGCCACTTTTAGCCTTGGAAGTGAATAGCAGGATGCAACTCCATCAGTGGATGCAGATGATATAATTTACAAGCAGATTCTAGCATGTTATGCGGCAAGTGTCTATGTGTCTGCCAAGCCAACTTCTCAAGCAAATAAAATATGGTGTGATTCATATGCTGTTAGGATATCCTAACACTTGCTAAATAAAGTTACATAGATAACAACTTCACTTATTAAAGTAAAATAGAAAGGAAAAAATAGGCATAAGGAACACATGCCATTGAGAACCTCAGAAAGAGGGCTGGATTTTTGGAGGTATGGGTATAAAATGATAAAAGCCTTATGGTAAAAATCAAAACCTTTATTGAGGAAGGTCAAAGAAAAATGGTTTATTTAAAACTCTAAAGCTCGTCACTGTTGAATAATATAAAGTTGCTTTTAACAAGAAAAAATAAGGAATGGTTTCGAAAGACAGTTCTAGTAAAGAAAAAAGTTTTTAATGTTTATTCATTATCATGCTCAATCCATTCTAAATCCACAACCCAAAAATTCAAGGAAAGTAATTGAAATGAGTTCATTCAAAGACCCGGAAGATATAAACATAGAAATGATAGACGGGCTGAGATGTATATAATCTATATAATAAGCATACTCCATAAGCATAAAAAATAACCATAACCAAAAAACTCCCATGATGTATTCTTTTCTTTAAGATAAGAACATTGATTATACTTCGTAAAAAAGCTGGTAATCCTCATAAATCATAGTCAAATGAAAGAGACATGTAAAATTCATAACTTACACATTTCCAAGTCATGCTTTATGAAGCTAAACAACAATGATAAAACATAATTAGAAATCCAGATAAATATAAGGTCTACAGCACACATAAATTATTGTAACAAAGTTTTCTCTGCCCCAACATTTAAAACATTCCTCAGATTCCACAAAGGAGCAGGAGGTACTACATGATTTAAAAAAAAGTCGGGCAAAAATCTTCTACGATAGAAATTTAAAATACAGGTTTCAGAATCCGGTTCTTTAGTAACAAATAGTAATTTAAAATTACAAATTTAAAAGATGCATTTGAATAGGGCCTGGTACTTCAGAAGAATCAGCAGAGTCCAAAACAAAATGTTTGATGCATCTATGAGAGTATCTGCACAGTGAATACATAGAGTTTAAAAAGACTAATTTCAAAAAGAATATGATATCTCAAAAGTCATACCTCTGATGCTGCAAAATAGATTTTCAAGATCCGTAGTTGTTTCAAACAATTCCAAGCATAGTTATAAGTTGTTTATTCAATAAAAAAGGTATGACAATAGATGTTAAAAGGGTTGTGCACAAACTTGTGAATCAAAGAACTTATGTAGATACAGAAACTTGATGAAAATAGAGCACAAACGAAAAAGAATTAACAGTTGTGAAGTTAAAGTTCATTCTTTTATCCTAACAGAATAAAAGTAAATATTAAATTCCAAATAATTACGAAAATTTAATGAGTGTGTATGCAGTATGAATTCAATGAAAAACTAAAATGTTGAGCATATTGTAGCTGTAATAACCAAAACAAGGAACAGAGCCAAGGTGTGTATGCAGTGTGAATACTATGCTTTGGTAAACTGATTACTGACACGAGATACAAACAAAGTACACAACAACCTTTATTTTGATAAAAAGCATGCTTAAATAAAGTAAAATGAATGCAAATACACTTAGCATACACAACAAAGTGCCGACACAATTAAAGATTACACATCAAGTATATATAAACAACCAAAACCAACTATACAGTTCAACAATCGCATGCAACAACCTAACCCTTAATAAACATTTCTAATATAAATAACATGAATTGGTATAAACACAGAATCAGCGACAAATGAATGAAGGAAAAACAAAATACCAGCAACTCACCTAGTGACCCATGTAAGGAGCGCCACCGGGACCAGGATGAGGTCTAACACCTCCGCCCTGACCCAGCTGAGGATTCTGGTACTGTGGCTGCAACCCAGGCTGGCCATATCCCATAGCAGCTTGATTACCATACGCACCAGCAGGAGGACCAGCTTGATTCACTGGCGCACCAGCAAGACCTCCAAGCAAATTCCCAAGCCCCAATCCAGCTCCTTGATTAGCAAGCAAAGCTGACAAAGCCTGTCCAAGAGCCGGATTCAATCCCTGAGCCGGCACACCAGCATTGTAACCACCAGCAGCAGGACCAGTAGGAGCCATTAAGTGACCACCATGTGATGGGCCACCACCACCATGTGAATACTTCTTTTCTTTCCTCGGATTGTAGTGACCACCACCACCACCATGATGGTGATGATGCGAATGATGAGGCTGATGATGATGTTGCTGCTGCTGATAATGACCCCCCTTGTTGTAACCCTTAGGACCATCAACAGCCTTCTGACAATACAAAGTATGCCCCTCGAACACCTTATTCGGCTCTTCCAACGCCTTCTTTGCACTCTCTACCGTCTTATAAACAAACAGCGCAAAACCCTTTGGCTTCCCAGTTGCCTTATCCAACCCCAATGGGCCATCATCCACCTCTCCAAACTGCTTGAAAAACTCAAGCAGCTTCTGAGGATCAATATCAGAACTCACATTACTCACAAAAATCTTCCTTTGAGTATACTCAGACACCGGTGGCGCATTCGGTGGTGGGGCCGGAACAGGTCCAGCGGAAGCCAATTGACACGACGTAGTCCTATTCCCAATCACTTTCTGAGGCTGCTTCAACGCACGACGACACCCAGTCCGATGCTTAAACAAAATAAAAGCATACCCCTTTGATTTTCCAGATGCCTTATCAGTCACAGCCTTGCAATCTTCAATTTCACCGTACTTCGAAAACGTGGTGGTTAGCGTTTCAGCGGTAGCATCCCAACCAAGACCATGAACGAAGATTTTCCGGTGAGCGGGGTCCACATCAGCCAGCTGACGAACATTCTCAGACAGATCTGGATACTTCTCAATCGCTTGCTTCACAAGCACGTGTAATTGCTCCTTCGTGAATGGTTCTAGAAGCTTCTCAACAGGTTCATCTTCCAATTCAAGATCTTCTTCTTCTTCGTTATTGTTTTCACCACCACCGTTAGCTTCAACGGTCACAGTCTGCTCCGACACGGCAGCGTTGTTTGAAGCTTCACCGCCACCCTCTTGTTGTTGATTTTCTAGGGTTTCGTCTTCTCCTTGTTGATCACCCTCTTCTTCTTCTGCTACCTCTTCTTCTTGTTCTTCTTCACCTTCTCCTTCGTTTTGAGGTTGATCTTCTTCAATCGGTGTGATTTCTTCTTCTTGTGTTGTTGGTTCTTCTTCGGCTACTTCTTCTTGTTGGGGTTCGGGTTCGGCTTGTTTGGTGGGTTCAGGGTCAGAAGATCGAAGCTTTCGTTTCTTGGCCATGGCGGTGATTGAATCGAAATTAGGGTTAGGGTTTGGTGAAAGAGAGAGAGAGAAAGGGGAAAATTAGTGGCTATGATGTGAAGAGAGGGAGAAAGAGAAAGTGATTGTAATGATGAGAACGATGGTGAGAAAATTATTTATATATTAATACTATATGCTTTTTGGGCTGGGCTTTTACATAACAAGAAGAAATTGGCCCATCAGAAATTAGGTTTGTTACTCAACAGTTTATTTCTGTATTTCTTTTTAATTTACTTTATGTTTTTTCAGAATATCCTTCCTTTTTTATGTAATCTTTGTTTTGTCTTTGGTACAATTTATATATCTTGTAGATATTTTATTAGGGTTAGTGTTTAAAGTGTTGTTTACTTTATATACTAGAACATTGACCCGTGCGATGCACGGGGTCCAACCAACAAAGAAAAGTGACAAATAAGTTATATCGTCTAATTGGGTTGTAATCCAACCATAAGGAATATGATGTATTACATAATTAGTATTAAGTTGACATCGTTGGAGTATGACATCATTAAAGTACAAATAAGAGATATGGACAATTTATGCAAACACGTTCTTGGATTTACATGGACAATTTACAAAGCAAATTTTTACTACATTAGAATATATAACTATCTTTAATTTTTATAAACTCTAAATGGGAATGAAGATAATGGAGGTCAGATGTTTGGGACATGCTAACCTCTAAGTCTTAAGAGAGGTTACACGTTCATTCAACATTATGTCACTTAAAATAAACGGTTTCAAACATATACATTCAATCCTAGTCAGGTCTGTTTTACCATATGATCAACTAATTTACATTAAAAAAGGATAACTAATGATAGAAAAGTATCTTGGCCATTTTCGGATTGAAATTTCATATGGATGCATGTTAAAATCATAAAATAAGTTGAACTTTTTAAAACTTGAGTACTATTAATGTATCCAAATTGAGTTGAACTCTTTTAAATTTGAGTATTTTAGATCCTCTAAATTTATATGTAGGTGACCTGCTTAAGCTATATATTATGTGATGTCTGATAATTGTTAACTTGTAGAGAAGTAAGTTGGTTTAATTATACTCTTTGAGGAATAGAAGCATCTTGCTCAAATTTTACACTATGTATGAGCCTGTTTGATGTCTTATAGCTTTACTTCTATCTTTTAAAATCATAAAATAAGTTGAACTTATTTAAATTTGAGTATTAACGATGTACCCAAACTTTGTTTAACTTATTTAAATTTTGATTACGCTATGTCAGCGCATAATTTTGTTTGTCTTTTATATTTTCTTCTAACACTATATCAGATGAGATAATTTGCAAATACAGTATATTATACTGAATCAAAATAAAGGTAGACATATAACTTAAAGCAAAAAAGACATACTCATTAGATTTTTTTGGGATAAGGAAACATTTTGCACGTTGTTACTGAAAACAGAAAACAAAAATACATCCCTAGTCGTCACCCTTTTCTTCTTCTTCTTCTCTGCAGAGTGGTGATTTAGAGTCAATTTTAACCCAAAAATCACCCCTCCGAATTGTTTTTCCTTCTACCCTAATTGAATAAGTAATTTCACATATTTTCTGTTTTCTTTCGTTTGTTTTTGTGATTTCGTCGTCTCTGAACGACTCTATTTGTTTCGATTTTTCGTCTTTGTGCGGTGTGTTTTGGATTTCCCGTCTTAGTGCGGTGTTTATTTGATTCGGGTTGAAGAATTAGCTTTAAGCAAGTGCAAATCCGATCAATGACAATGACTTTGGCGTCGTCAATGTTGCAGATCCGGAGACATGAGTATTCCAGAGACATGAATATAGTCATATTAGTCATATTTGTAGGCATATGAGGTACTTTGCCGTTTTATGCTATTAACATGGATGCTGTGAGTTGGTCATAGATTCATCCTTTTTGTTTTTAGCGAATTTGGATTTGTATTGTATCGACGTACCCTATCAATTTGAATGAATGAATGAATATCGTTTATTTTTGTAAAAAAAAAACATATAAGAAAAATACATAGAACTAACCACATCTGAATATCGTGTAATACAATCAAAATTCGATTTTATCTACATCTTGAAAAACCCCAATTAGAAATTTCTAAAACATGGATTGACTTAAAGAAAATATGATGTATCTAAAATACCTCAAAAAACAAAAAACACACATTTCCTTGATTATGCTGACCCGTGAGATAGACATGAGCATATGAATGAAATTCATTGCGTGACAAAGGGGGTGAGAAGGTCAAATGTTGGAATTTATTGTGTGGTAAATGAGCATTTAGAATATTAATCTTACAGAAGAAGGTCAAACAATTGCATTTAAATGAGGAGAGAATTTTCAGATTTGATATGAATGGCAAAAGTGAATTTAATGATTGGCAAATGAGTGCGAAGGTCAAATGTGAGAAATCGAAATGCTTTAAGGACATTTAAATGAGAAATTCAAACATGAATGACATTTATTACGTGACAAAGGGGTGAGGAGGTCAAATCTGCGATTTTATTGCGTTGAAATGAGAGGGAAAAAGTTCGGTTACAATTAGGGTTAGGGATTGTTTGACCAGACAAGTTTTAGAAAGAAAGATGTAAGTGGTTTTCTCTTTGGATTTTTATGTTTTAGGATAATTTGTATAATCGTCCTTTTTTTTTCTTTTTGTTTATGGTTGAGGGTTTGCATATGATAAGGATAAAAAAGTTGTTTTTATCTAAAGTAAGTGCATTTGTGATTTTTTCTTTACTCTTGTTCTCGTTGTGTTGGAAAGGGGGCATTTAAGTAAGTTAAGTGTTTCTAGGGTTTTATGAGAAACAAAATGTTAGGGTCAAACTCTGGCCACCACAAAAGAAAATGTTAGGATTAAACAATTTAACACAATTTTTAACATACGTCAATGATAATTAGACTCGTCAATAATTTATTTTAATTTTTTACTTGTAACCAAAAGTCCCAATTGCTAAATAATATTTTCTTTTAATAATTCAAGATCAACTTTCATTCTACACAAACTCTATGACCGGGTAAAAAAATAAACAAAAACTTCATGGCCATCTTGGAATTTATCTATCTCATTTGTTTATGACACTTTCTTCTTTTAATTTATCCATGACTTCTATCATTCTTATTTGTGAAGGACTCCTTGTAACACAAGAGATCTATCTTTTTATTTGATCTTACTCATCTCGTCCCGTTACTGTCCAATCGTGACTCGTTTCCTTAAGTTTGGTAATTAAAAATAATCAGTTGTGGGATTGGTACGCAACGAGTAAATGTGCGATGTGACATGTATCATTCTTGCTAATAACTATGGTAAAGATGATGTGAACTTGTTTAGGTTTAACTATCCAAAGCCAATGTAGGGCTTACTTGCACATTAGGCATTGTACCGCCATCTTGGAAGATGACTAGATAACATCACGATCAATCACTTCGCCATCTTTCCCATGTAGTTATACTCATCACATCCCTTATGAAATTGATAACACCGTATTTTTTTTCTGTGCTCACTTAGACTAAGCAGAGACGCCAATATTTTTTGCACTCGTGATCAAAGATAAAGAACGCTTCAAGAGGTAGTTCTAGAATATTTAACGTGATGTTTGATTTGTGATTAATGATTTGATCAATATTTTTTTATATTGTTCTACTAAGTTTTTCTTTTAAAACCCTCTAAATTTTCCAACATATGACCGCTGAAAAATAGAGATCGAAATATGTTCCTCAAAATATAGACATCACAACAAGAGACAAAATATAAAAAAAAATATGAAGAGTTGAGAATTCTATGAATGTTTATTTTTCAAGATAATTTCTAAACTCCAATGCACCCAAAATTTATAGGACATGATTTTTGACCATAAGAGTGGTATAAGATAGGGTTCGTATTTGTTTTTCCAAAATAAGAGGAAAATATGTTTTATTTTTGAATTATATCACACACTAATCAATAAACGAGAAGTCCTAATCAATTAGTAGACTTAAAACATGATGATTGTATAGTACAAACTTTTGTTTTTGTAAGGGTGTCTAGTACATACTTTTACATTAATTGATTAGTGTAGTAAAATAAATTAATTTCATTCCTAATGAATTAGATGTTATAAAGTCCCTACACATCTCTAGTTAAAACACACTGATGTCTAAATATGCAAACATCTAACAACTACTAGCATAAGGGTCCCACAAAGACAAAATAAAATAAAGAAAAATGTTCTCAAATGCCTTTAAGATAAAAGTATTTGATAAGTAGAAAAAAACTTTTATTTTAAAAATAATGTATTCGACACTTTAAAATTTTAAAAATTGACTTTATCCGTCTAGAATTTTTCATTTGTTTTTCATTTTTAACTTTTTTTTTGAAGGAACTTTCCTTTTTAACTTCTTAACAAGTGTCAAAAGAAGAACCTAAAATACAATACAAAATGTGTTATATATGATTTATATTCATCGAGACCAACATGACAATCATACAAGGTGTTATATTCTTACCCTCCTTGCAAACTGCCAATACGTGAGCCCTTTTTTTAATGCTTTCAGAAATGTTTCAAATATTTAAATATTTCAATCATTATATATGACTTAAATTGAGCAATATCAATTTATTTAAATTTTGTTGATGGTTAAGAAGGGGTCTCACAAGAAATGCTAGAATAGCCGAGCTTGTGACCTAAGTAGGGGCATTAAGATGTTGGAAGATCTTTGATGTGTGGAAAAAAAAATGCTAGAATAACTTTTGTCACGAAAAAAAAATGCAAGGTCAATACTTAACACCAATTAACACTTCTCAAACACTAACCATTTACTTTCTCATATATGGTCACCGAGAATATGATTGGTCAAATATCTTATTTTCATGTATTATTCACTTTCTTGTAGAATTTCTTCATAAGAAATTGCAAATGCTATATTGCAATGTATATAAAATGTAAGTGTGTGTAATTTATGTATCACGTATCATTGACATTGAAATAATCTGTCCTAGGAGCTTAATCATAGTATTTTCATAAACCAGTTGCTTTCGCTCTTCTTTTCACACAAATGAATTGGCCATAAATGGATAATGATTTCAATACAAGTCTCAAGAACTTGGGTTTTCCTTCTTTCATGCCTATAGTTTATCTTCACATCACAATCCCAACAAGGGGTTTATTGTAAAGGATGCTTGTACTGTTGGTGCAGAGATTTTTGTTTGCAAGGTAACACATGAGAATCAAGCAGCTAGCTAAACGTTTCATGTAATCCCACAGATGTTGATCCAACGACTAAAATCAGCAAATGTGATCTTGCTTTAGGACTTGAAAGAAAGACACCATCAGGAATAAAATCTTGGTGCTAAGTTTGGACTTTGGAGCCAAAACTCATTTGTTCCCATAAACTACTTTTTAAATAACATTGGCTTCTCAAAAGTGGCTAATGTATATGAATAGTTATAGTTACTTTTTTCCTTTAAAAAAAAAGTTATAGTTACTTTTTTTTTTACTACAAAATTGGCTAGTGTTGAGGTATATCTTGACCCAACAAGAGACTGGTTGAAAAAATAATGTTTCATCAATCTTGTAACTTTTTAGATCTTATTTTGAAAATTCAGAACATAGTGTATGAAACATGTCTAACCTATTAGTAACATGCATCTAGTAAGTGGTGACAATGATGTTGATCACTAAATTGAAGATTCGAGGGAAGAGAAGGGCAAAAGAGAAACATTAGGACCTCCTTCTCATGTATCCCTTTTCCATGTCTAGACATTTTTTTATTACTTGATATATTTATTATTTACCTGTTTCAAATGTTTTTTAGATCCACAATCATTTGCAAAACATCAAGAGTAAGTGGTTATGGGTTTTTATTACTTGTTAGTCGAACTCTAAATTACTAAGTCTCCTTCTGCTAAAAATTAGATGCTCGAGACCAATATAGACACACACACATCAATTCATCGAGTCACAGGCCTTCTTGAAATCAATCTTAAAAAGAAGGCAATCCTTCTTGGACTTCCTTGTCAAGTCAACTATCTCATTCACAACAACCATACCATCCACTAAAAGTATATATTTGATATAAGTTGTCTGATCAGGGGATATTAACCTATCCATCACACCACCAATCTAATAGCCAGAATCTAGCCACCAATTCATAAGAGACAGTAGTTGGGTCAGAAATCACTCAACTTTTGAGTTGAGGCAACCTTTGGGATCAAAGCCAAAAAGGAAGAGAAACTATGAGGCAAGGTAACATTAAGATGAAACTACTAGAACATGATCCTGACATCACCTTTAAGATGAGACTAGAAATTTTTAAAGAAGAAGAAATTGAAATCATCAAGACATGAGCTCTCATTCATATCATTGGAAATCACGACATTCTCTAACTCTTCAACACCAAAAGGATCAGATAAAGTTTCCTTCTCTAAACCTCGCAAAAATACCACACAACCTCCTCACGAACCCCCACCACCTTCTTTTACCCACCTCTTTGCCTACATTCAAAGCGAAAATAAAATTCTTTCTACCACGGTGCTTCGCACTTAAATGAAAGAAATTAGAATTTGCATCATCTTCCTTCAACCTCACATGAGATCTTTAAAAATCTCGAGTCTCCTTGGTTCTTAACAGCTCCCACAAGTCTACATCAACATTACAACATGTTGCACTATCGACAAAAGACAAAACACATGCTTCCGCTTGACCATATAACAAATTCATCTAATCAACGAGTTTATATATCTGAAAGTATAGATTACCAAACACCTATTTATTCATTGCTTGAACACTCCTTTTAAGTCATTCAATCCTTCTTTAAGAGTGAAAGTTGTTCAACCTAAATGGTTAGAAAAATTCCAACTTTGAAGATTCAACTCAGAATAAACTCGAACGATCCAAATAGATATAATTAAACCTAAAAGATTTAGGATCCCACAAATGAAAATAGTAGTTAATGATTACGCGCCAATTGTTCAAAACATCCCTAAACGAGAACCATGTTTTAAATAACTCATTCGTTTCCTTCAAAATCTAATTAAAAAAATTGAAGGGTTACATATCAATCAATCAAAATAAAAAATTAGACATAAGAAATTACATAATTTTTTTCGAAAAAATAAAAACAAAATTTAAAAAAATCATAAACTTATTTTAATTTAATCAAATAGAAGCACCATCGCTTTCAACATTGTACTACTTTTCCAAATTATTTCTCATGATAGAAAAATACTAATCTCATTTCTGATCAGACACAACAAACAACACAATCATCAAAATCGAACGTTCCTGTCTGAATAACACGCTCAAATTTTGCTGCAACGTTCCTGTTCTGTTCTGTGTTTTTCTTCCACTTGATTTGGTCGAAATTCGAGTTTGATTTGAAGACACCCCACCAAAAAAATCCATACTTTAATGGGTTTCTTCCTCTAACTTGTTCAGATTATTGGGTTTCAGATCCTATTTCTTCTCCTTCAGGTAATAATTACTCGTTCCTCTTCTTTTTTATGTTCATGGATTTCTGTGTAATTTTTGATTTTTTCCATATAATGAATGATTTTGATTAATGGGGTTGATCATGATTTGTGGTGTTTCCTGAAAAGGTTAAAACTTGGTGGAAAAAAGTGTACAAAAATGGAATATTTGTATTCAGTTGTTCAATGTGAGTAGTTTTTGTCATGATTTTGCCCCAGCTGATGTAACACAACACAACACGGGGGTTTGCAATAAAGTGGATTGACTGTTAGGTTTGTTTGAAAAAGTATGCAAATTTGTTTAAGAAAAAGAAGAATCTAGGCTTTGGACTTGAAAGTGTGGTGCTATGTAGGTCTTAGGTTCGAGGTGCCAACAATTCCATTGTTGGGCCGTTCCATACAGAGCTTTGCTCTGACTTCTATTGGCCTCGGCTAGTGGACAAAGGGATTGGTCCCCCGAATTAGCCGGTCTTTGGGCCGGATACCGAGTTTCCAAAAAAAAAAAAGAATCTAGTGAATGATTTGGTGTTATTTTTTTTGGGAAAGTAAATTGTTCTAGGGATTGTGGTTCTATGGTTTGGTCGGCGATGATTTTGATAAAGCACTGATTGTGATGATGACAGGTTTCGTGTTGAAATGAAAGTGTGTTGAATGGGGATTCAAACAATGGGTTCTCAAAGTAATGGGCAACAGTCTCATTTACAGGCTAATCAGTTAGTTAAGCAAAATTCATGGTATGGTCTAACTCTTGATGAGGTTAATAGTCTACTAGGAGATTTGGGGAAGCCGTTAGGGAGCATGAATCTTGATGAGCTTCTTCAGAATGTATGGACTGCCGAAGGAAATAAGGTTGTAGGGATGGAGAGTGAGCAGGTTTCGTCGTCGTCTTCTCTTCAACGGCAGGCTAGTATGACGTTGGCTCGTGCTTTGAGTGGGAAGACGGTGGATGATGTATGGAGAGAAATCCAGCTAGGTCAGAAGAAACAATATGGAGACGATGTGAAAGTTGAGGATAGGGAAATGAGTCTTGGTGGTACGACTTTGGAAGATTTTTTAGTGCAAGCAGGGCTTTTTGCTGGAGCTTCTATTAGTCCGACGGTGGGGTTGGATGCAATGGATACCGCTATTCCTCAAAGCTTTCAACCGAATACAAGCTTGGTATCCTCTTCTTCAATTAGTAGTTTGTCAGATGCAAAACCAGGTCGCAAAAGGGATGCTCCGGATGCATATGAGAAGGCTTTGGAAAGGAGGCTGAGAAGGAAAATCAAGAATAGGGAATCTGCCGCGCGTTCACGTGCAAGAAAACAGGTTTGGCCTTTACGCGTTATGTAAAGTAATAAGCTTAAATTGATTGTATCGGTCTATTCATCATTTTCCTTCGTTGGAATATATTTGTTTTGTCACTTATAAATGTTTGATGGTGCAGGCTTACCATAATGAACTGGTTACCAAGGTTACTCTGCTAGAACAACAAAATATGCAGCTCAAGAAAGAGAAGGTGCAAGATCTCATCCATTTTTCCCTCACTTAGTGTTTACTGTTTGTTGAGTTTATGAGTGTGTCTAGAGACTGTTAAGTTATCTTTTCGTAGAAGCTCTGTTATTTTGTAGCTCAAGCTAGTTTGTCTGTTGTGCGAGCACTTTCTCATTCATGTGAAGGTGAACGTTTTACTTAAAATTTGTTGAAATCTGAAAGACTTTTAGTGTATGAATGATTAATGTCTCACCGACATTAAGAAATCAGAATCACAGTGTGAGGTAATATTCTATTTATAGGAAAAGAATTACTAATAAAAAGATGTGAACTCGATTCATCGGGTGTGAGGATGAAATATTCTTAATAAATGAAAAAAATCGCAACAGTAAAACATAATAAAAATAAAACTAAAGGATAAGGAAACTAGGAATAAAGCAGAAACGGCCAATTCCTTCAGACCTTCCCAAATATGGACTGAGTGACAGAGTGAAGCTAAGAACATTTAACAATTAAAAGCTAGAACCACTCTAAGGTTAGAGGTACACTCCATGTGCTAAGTGAGCATGTTAACTTTTTACCATGAAAAACAGAAACAAAGAAAAAATTCCTTACAACAATTTAAGAAGTATGAATGAATTTTTCTAAGCTTCACAATGTTGATTCTAAACCGTTCTATATAAGGCCTGTAAAAATCATGCGTTTGTGTTGTAAATTCACTTCATTTATACACGAATAAATCCCTTTTCTGTATATGTTGTAGTGAATAATATGATATTTGCCCAGTATTCCTTTTTTTGGGGGACTATAATACATTGACAAATTTTTGCTTGTTTCCATTATTATGTATTTTGCATTACTGAATGAATCATCTTTCTTCATTTGTTTTTGTACATTATATGTTGATGAAATGTTCTAATGTCATGCTTTACTGTATGTTAGCATTTAGTAGAGTACCTTATGATTTGATCCTCCGAGTCTTGTACTGTATTCTATAAAGGACCAATTACTTTATAGCCTGGGCATGTTTGTCCTAACCAATGGTTTTCGTTCATGATGAGTTTTGAGGCTTCATGCTCTACAATTATGATTTGTATCCTTTTTGCACGGCTTCCTTCCGTAGGCATCTTTGTTTTCTTTATAAATCAATAATCTGACCTGGAAATTTCCATGATGTTTGTCCATGGATCAAGGTCCTCCGCAGTTGTTTCACAAATGTAGTGCATCTCAACATTTGAATTGTTTTTTTTTTCTTCCCTATGTTAAACTAATTTATAAAGACAAGTTTAAACATTTTCAGCTGTTAGATTCTTAATTCTGGTGGATTTGTTTTCGCTTCTCCACACCTTGGATATTTTTTTGACCCAATGAATTTCAGTTGTCATTCAATTTGGATAAGCTGCATTGAAAAGGCTTTGCATAAAGAAAAAACTTGTTTTTAACTAGTGATCTAACAACTATCTGAAATGTAACTTCAATCGTATCTTGGTGTTTTTCTGCTACTCGTCGTTTGCCTAATCAATCAACATTTGTAAATTATTTTTCTTTTACAATTCACTGTCAATGTATTAATTATTATGGTAATGATGCTGAAGTATGATTTGATAGTGTTATCCTAATATGGTGAAATATCAATGAAATGTTTTATTTTGGAGTAGCATTGATGAGAGAGAGGATACCTTTATTACATATTAAGTAGGCAATAAAAATGATTAGTTTTGTCTTTTAGGTAGTTTGTCGTTGGGACTTTAAGTTGTCCCGCAATCCCATAGCTTGCGGAAAAATGATTTTGGGTTTTTGTGTTGTAGCTAATCCCTTGTTTTATCTTGTTTTATGACTGTTTTTTAAATAAAACATGGAACACTGACTTTTGTGTTGTCTGGTCCCTTTAGTTTTTTGCATATCAGATGCACCCATAGTAAAAATGAATGCTTTGCGAGCTAGTGAAATGTCAGTGCTGTTTGTTGTTTAGGCTCTTGTCGTTTGTAACTTAAGTAGAGTTGCATTTTTGGGTAACGTGATCCTACGAAAATTGCTCATCTGATAGCATTTCTTTTACAGTGTATTTGCATATACACCCTTGTAGATAATGTAAAAATATTTCATCTGCAGTTGCACCTTTGCTATATTAGGTACCTTTGAAAATATTGACTTTACTATGGACTGCCACAAGTCTCTCTGTTTTCAAAAAATTTAACTTTCTTTTTCCATTAATTTCACACCTGTATCACTGTGTCATCATCCGCATTCATATAAGTGTTACTGTGCTTCTGTTCTTGTTGAGTTTGCAACATACTCGTTGTGTTTAATATTTTGACTACAATCATGATTGACACATCGTTTTGTACATGTTTTTCAAAGGCATAAATAACAAGTGAAATTTATTTAAGTACTATAAAACTGAATTCTTTGTTAATTATTGCAAGATTTTCTTGAACCGTGTCATGCTGCAATCGAAAATTCCTGATATATTGTATTCTTTCCCTTGTACAGGAGTTTGAGCAGGGGCTACAACCTGAATCATCACCTGAACCTAAATACCGTCTTCGAAGAATAAGTTCTGCCCTTTTCTGACAAGTGACCAGCAGTGAAGTTTCCTCGTTCCCCATATTCACGGATTTATGTTGAAGTGTCCTGGATAAAGAGATCATAACTTCATTGCATGGTGTTGCTGCCCCTGGCGTGCTTTCGCTACAGTAGTAGCTTGTTCAATCTACATCTATATTAACTAACTAAAGGGTACATATTAGCTAAGGTTTGATGTTCATAGGCTTCAGGAAAGATTTGAGTCTCGTGGTGGAAGCATTGCATGTTTGTGTAAGAATTAAGATTGCCTTTGTAAGCTGAGGTGATTATTAGGAAGTCTAGTTCTTGAAAAGGCGATTAACTTCCAAACTGAAATTAAGTAGGTCTTATTAGGATTTTTAAAGTGAAGGATTGTAATAGATAGTTAATCATCATGATTCAGTTATGAAAAAGTTGGTGTGCTGTGCAGAGAATTTTTCTAGAAAATTAAATAGCGAAAGCAAAATTAGACTTGGTTATTGTTGGATGTCGACCGATTTGGTAAAAAGTTGACTCTTTGATCAAGGTAGCTCCTTAGATTTTTGATGCCCTTGGCGAATAAATAAAGGAATTCTGCTCTTGACCCAAATTGTTTTGCTCACTCCCAAAGTAAAATCCAAAATGCCCTTACGTGACTTAAGTCACGTTAGTGTATAATTTACGTGTCGTAAGTCACGCAGCGTGACTTAACTCACGTTAGTGTTAGCTCTGCGTGACTTAAGTCACGCACCAGTGAGCCTTCGTGCGAGTTAACTCACGCTAGTTCGCCGGTGTTTGACCACATTAATGGTGTTTACAACCTATACTACCATTCCCACCTATAAATACCATATCACTTTCTCCCCCTCCTCACTCTCTCCCTCTATTTCTCTTCTTTTTTTTTTCTTTCAATATTCTCTTTGGGGGAAAAAGTGATCAAACTTCTTCGGGATAAAATAGTGAGTAGCCGACTTGGGGAAGTGATCGACCCTTGGGATAAGTTTAAATCTGCTTTTTTTACCCCGGAAACTTTTTACCGTGAATAAAAAGATTCTTCTTGGGGTATAAAAAAACCAGATTTAAATTTAGCCCAAGGGTTGATGATGTATTTTCCCCAAGAAAGCTGCTCACTATTTTACCCCAAGAAGATTGGTCACTTTTTACCCCAAGAGGGAGAAAATAAGTAGAATAAATTAGTGAATTCGAATAAATTATTGTATCAATTATTGTATTAAATGAATTTTATTAATAAAATGAGATATTGTTATATGCATCAATTTTGTTCATTCCTTTTTATTTTATATTTGCTTTTATTTTCTAATTTTGTATTTAATGAATAAATATTATTTTAGTTTATTTACTTTTATTTATATTTGTATTTATTTAATGAATAATATCGAATCAATATTTATTTTAAGTGCATAAATAAATTAGAATAAAGTAAATAAAATAATTTAGAATAAAGTAAATAAAATAATTTAGAATAAAGTAAATAAAATAATTTAGAATAAAGTAAATAAAATTTAGCGTGAATAAATTCAATGTGAACTAGAATAAAATTTGCGTATTGACTAAATTCGAATAAAGTTACGTATTAAAAAAAATTGAAAAAAGGCCTAATTGAAAATAGTGCAAAGGTTTTATATGGACTAAATGCAGTCAAAAAACAGTAAAAAAAACGTGTAAAACTCAATAAAACCATGGTTTAATAACTGACCAAAGTCTAAAAAACGTGTTCTTGAGCTGTGACCACCGGCCAAACTGGCGTGAGTTAACTCACGCTAGTGTTAACCTGGGCGTGAGTTAACTCACGCTAGTGTTAATCCTAGGCATGAGTTAACTCACACTAGTGTTAAACCTTGCGTGTGTTAAGCCACGCTACTGTGGCCGGTTGTTCATTCATTTTAATGCATTGTAACTGCTTTTTACATGCTTTTGTTAATTTTTTGCATTTATTTTATGATTGCGTATTGAATTAAAAATTCGAATAAAGTCAATAAATAAATTAGAATAAATTAAGCGTAAATTCGAATAAAAATTGCGACAACGTGAATTCGAATAAAAATTGCGACAACGTCAATTCGAATAAAAATTGTGTATTGAATAAATTCGAATAAAAAGTCTAATTAAGCTCAGCGTGAATTCGATATCATAACTTATATAGCTGATTCTCAATAATACACGTTCCTAAATATGTCCTATCATTACATTACATTCGAGAATGCACCTCCCAACTACAACAATTGTCTTGCCTCTGAATGGGGCAAATTCAAACTTGCTAAGCAACATGACTCCAACATTCGTCCAGAAGTCCTTTTGTTCCATTCAAAAGGTTAAATTCTTGTTGGTCTTGG
>Ga0315914_1003084_pt1 | contig 25422 bp, 7 predicted proteins | sample MpolenodulesMG_FD_203920 | JGI IMG/M metagenome (GOLD analysis project Ga0315914, IMG submission 203920) | Medicago polymorpha root nodule microbial communities from Los Angeles, California, United States - elongated nodules | ecosystem: Host-associated > Plants > Roots > Nodule | place: USA... | reverse complement strand
TCTTTATCCCCCTTTAGGTATATAGTAATAGCTCTTGGGGGAAATAGTGGTCGGTCAAGTTGGGGAAAAAAACATCATCCCTTGAGGTAAAATTAGGTTTGCTTCCTTTTACTCCCAAAATCTTTTTACCATGGATAAAAAGAATCATCATGGGGGTATAAAAGGAACCAAATTTAAATTTACCTCAAGGGATCTTGATGTCTTTTTCCCAACATGACTAATCATTATTTTCCCCAAGAGCTATTGATATATACCGAAGAGGGTAAAAATAACTTTTTACCCCAAGAGTGTAAAAAGATAATAAGTAGGTTAGTGAATTCAAATAAATTATTGTAATGTCTGAATGATATTAATAAAATGAGAGTTATATTTATTAATTTTGTTTTTTATTTGTAATTATATTTGCATTTATTTTATGTTTATGATTATGTATTGAATAAATAAAATCGAATTTATTTTCTAATGTTGTATTTAATGAATAAATAAATTAGAATAAAATCGAATTTATTTTCTAATTTCAAATTTATTTTAATTGCATAAATAAATTAGAATTTATTTTCTAATTTCGAATTTATTTTAAATGCATAAATAAATTAGAATAAAGTGAACAAATAATTCAGAAAATAAATAATTTAGAATAAAGTGAACAAATAATTTAGAATAAACTAAATAAAATATTTTAGAATAAAGTAAATAAAATAATTTGAAAATAGTAAATAAATTATAAAAAAAACCACTATGCGCCACTTAACTTAAGTCACTCAACTTAACTTGCGCATTATTTTACACTTGCGCTAGTTAACTAGCGCAGAGGCATTTTAGGCATGGCGCGAGTATTTTTTGCTGGGGGGAAGAGCAGAAATCTTTTTTTTTAAAGGAAGAATAATATTTTCTATACCTCATATTTTGTCATTTCACCCCGCCTAAATTCATAAGAGTAGACTACACAAAATATCTTAAACAAAAATCTACTCCGTATATATTTAACAGCTAATTTTATGAAATGTTTCTCTATCTTCTCTAAAAAAACAAAAATTAATGTTAATCTTTTTTTTAAAGTAAAATATGTTCGAGAAAATTCAATTTAACTTTTGCAGAATGTTAACTTCATTTACAATTACAATACAGAAGGTTAATTCACTTTGTAGAAAAATATATTTCATCTTTTTTAAGGGAGAAAAATATATTTCATAAAACTTAAAGCTTGAATATTATGAAATAGCAAATATATTTTTCATGAGATGTTAGTTTTTTTTTTTTTTATATGTTTATGATTGTTAGGAGTATCTTATAACCTCTGCATGTTATCTTTCCGGTGTCAAATGGGCCGGCCCAACCCAGCCCGGCCCGAGTCCAAGAGGCTCGACTACATAAATGGGCCAGTCCCGTCCGGCTCAATTATAATTGGGCTGCATGTTTTAGAGTTCGGCCTGGCCTGTGTGAGCCATGGGGAAGCCCAGCCCAACCCGTTTATTTTTTACTTTTAAAATTTATTCACTTTTTTTATATATTTGTTATATATTAGTCACTCACCACTATTTTTTCCTAAAATATGATTGGATGTACATAGTCTATAAACTTTAAAATTTTAAAACTTTAAGCTAAATTCATTCATTTTTATTAAGTTTATTTATTGAAATATTTTTTTATTGATAAATTTTAAAATAGTTGATAATTTTTTTCAAAAATATACTATTTTTTAACAAAAAACCAAATTAAATAGTAATAATTGGCCAACCCGGCCCGGCCCAATTTTTGTATGGGCCAAAAAAGCTCGAGTGTGTTTTTGGGCTAGTTTTTTAGGTTCGGACCAGCCCAAAAATATGGACTTTTGGGCCGGCCTATTTTTTACAGCTCTTTCCACCGTCGTAAATTTGGAAATGGACGGCCTACTCAATCTTCAATACGAGTGGAAAAGCACATAATTATTTTTGTCATATAATATTTTCAAATATGTGATTTCTCCTAATTTGTTTCTTTAGCGCATGTAGCTTGTTCGAGAGGTTTTCATGAATCAAATTTGACTATGTATTATGTATGTTAGTGGAGAATACTAGAGATTTTAGAATTGATTATAGTGATTTGTTGCTCATCTACTTTTTCTCTTTAAATTTGGTCAAATATATGTGATTTCTCCTTTCTTTTTTCTTCCTTTCTATTTTGCTTATTTTGATTTGTTTCTTTGGTGTATGGGACTTGTTTCTGAGGGTTTCATAAATTAATTTACACTTTGCAGTTAATTTTGTTTTTACTCATATTGCATTAATTTTCTCTTTTAGTAGAGAACACTTTAGATTTTGGATTGATTATATGAACTTGTTGCTTTTGCAGCCACTACTACGAAATATGGTGGAATCTTATCCTGCAATTAGTGAAAAGGCTGTTGAAAAGGATGGCAAAAAAAATCAAGTTGCATACATGATGATTACAAGGTTATCAAAATAATTAGCTGAAGTTTCAAAAGATCACGAACAAGCTTTGATTAAGAAGTTAAATCTGACCTCAAAGAAGCAGAATATTCTGCTCCAGTCAGTATAGAGGAAAAAGTTGCTACAAATGATGATAAGAAGCAACAAGAAGCACTTGATCCTGCTAAAGGGTCTTCAAGAGAGGCAGATGATGAAATCAAGAAGGTTGAGGCAATACATCTACAAATAAAGTGGGCTATGTGAAGGCTGAGAATGTAAGAAATGATAAACCTTCTTATTACAGCATGAAGAGAATGATACAGCTCAGCATCAAACTAAATCATGGTTACTTAGTTTACTTGTATTACAAGCTACTACTAGTTAGTTAACTGATAACGAGTAACAAGAACAGCCCGAGACAAAAGTGGAAATACGAGAAACATTAGCATCTAAATTGGAAGGAAAAAAAGAGGAAAGTGATTCAACAAAAACATGAAAGGACCTTCCTAAGGAAACCTCAACGAAGACAACACAAAAGCAAGCAAATTACATTATATCAAAGGTAAAACAGTCACTGCTGAAGACAAAGAAAGCTATTATTGGTGAATCTCCAATAGCATCTCACAAACGAAAGACGATATTAAAGTCAAGTAATGAGTAATATGATAGACTTAACAAGTTCCCGGAATTTAGTAACATGCTTTCTTTCTCAATGTCGTCATGCATAGCATTAGCATACTTGTTGGTTTATATACTGTGTTATTTTCTGTTAATTTTGTTTGCATGCAAAGGGGTGTGCAGTGGGAAGAATCCATTTTGTTGTAACATAGATATATGCTACTGATGTGCTAACTTGCAGTGATGTGAATCACTTCCAAAGAATCTGAATACATGTTGGCAGGAAACATGGATATAATATCTTTTTATGGTATTAATTTGATTGAATAGTCACTAAGTGATTGTGCAGATAAGTATCCACTCCAAAGATGCCAAATAAAAAATTGGAATCCCAACCTTAATGACTTTTAAGTATCCTCTTGTACTCTTAGAGTCTAGACTGAACTTGCAGAGATGAGACCAAGAGAATTTCGACTCATTTCCGAATGACTGTATTCTTTTAATTCAGCCGCAATTAGTCATAACCTGCAAGTACAACTGAACGTTAAGTTGTTCAATAAGACGCTCCTTAACTTCAAATCAAAACCAACATGTATTTGCACACATGCATGCATGCATCTAGTGATGCTTACAGCTTACTCATGAGATTTATCCATCTCAACGTTGTCTCTTTTGTCATTTTCCAGAAAACCATGGGCACTATCGAGTACCAAATTTGATTGTTTAAGTCCACCGGTTGTTGCTTCACACTACCATAACAAAAGAAAACAAAATCATCAACAGGTGTGTGACTTACCAGAAAAATCAAGGAAATCAAATGTTTTAATGATATATTCGGCTAACTGAAAAGACAAATACAAAAGAACAATTTAGTGGAAACGAATGGTAATAATGTGTGCATTTGTTTACAACTTTTATTTGAAAATTGTATTGACTTCCCTGTCATAAGACTTTGTCAAGAACAATCAATACAGGTTTCCATCTTCATACACTCTTCACAGTGATATTTAAAGTTCTTACATATTTTTTAGTCTAGCAAATCAGAAGTTCCTTTAAATTTGTTTTATTAAAAACCCCGGCCCAAAGCAGACAATACTTCAAAAACTGGTTCAGCGGACTTGAGGTTGGAACATAACAAAAAAAATATGCACAAAATCAGAAAAGGAGATATCTTCGTACAAACTGACCTGGATCGACATTTGATTTGTTGAGCTACATCCCTTGTTGTTAAGCATAACTTGTGAGTTCCCATTTGGCATTGGATCCTTTAACTTAAAGGCTGAAGCCGACTCCATGGGTTCCATAAGTCCTGCTGTTCCACTAGCATTCAATTCTACAGCTGATGAGTTCATAACAGGCTCTCCAGGATAAGAAAACATTGAAGCACATGGCATTGGCATGTGCAGTCCCGGACCAGCTTGAAGCCCAAACATTTGAGGATTTGGTCTTGCCATCCCATGTAAAGCAGCAAGTCCAGATGTATGTGCAACAGGAAGATGAGTTCCTTGAAATCGAGGCACCCCCAACCCCATTTGCATGGCAACACTCATGGGTGAAAAGGGAAACATGTGAGCCGAATGCATGTGCTGCATTCCTGCTGGTAATGCCATAGGCATGTATAAACCACCACCTCCCATTGACATAATCTGCGTAAAAAGATCAGAAAAAACATCGCGTTATAATGGATAGTATATAATGTGAAATATCAAAATTCAAAGGATTGAAGGGAAAATGTAAAAGGGAAGAGAAAGAATACTTGCAGTTGGAGTTGAAGTGTTTTAAGATACTCAATTGCCTCATCCAGCATTGAAGCTTTATCCGCCTAAGAAATATCAAGTCAGCAAAAACAAAAATATATGAGAAATCTAGTATAGAAACATGAGTTAACTTTAATCCATTATTAGTGTAAGATCTTTAGTTCTTTCCATTATCAGTTAACCATATGGTGCCAACCCTCAGAAAAAAAATTAAGACTTTGTGAAAAATATTTTAGTTAGATGATGTGGCTCTTTGATATCTATATATATCAAGCATTTTAATAACTTATGTTAAAGAAATTTGAATTGAACTTCTGCTATTTTTGTTGTGTGAATGGGACATCATGTTTCATATTCAAATTGAGGATTGAAACCATCCAAACAAAACTTGAGCTTCAGTATTGTTCATATATTCCAATATGATTTGATACAAAAATTCCAAATTTTACCAAAACAAACTAAAATATATCCTGTCGAATCTTAAATTCCGAGTGAGAATCAACATTCTATATTGATATATAAAGTTTCTCAGATGTACTTAGAGAACGTGAAGAAGAAAAAGGTCAACCTTGTTGCAATTCGGTATGAGTTCTTGCAATGCACGCATCCTCTCATTGATCCTGTCTCTTCGTCTCTGCATGAGTGAATCACATAAATCAGAAGCAATATTGCTAAACATACACTTAAGATGGAAATTTTGTTATTTCTACTTTGCTTAAAAGGCACAAATGGAAGATGATCATACTCTTACTCACCCTTTCAGATAGATTGTGCACTTCGGCTGAACGATTTTTCTTCGAGCCCATAACGCCTCGTCCATGATCAGTTCTTTTAACACCAATTGATTCATCCTCAAAATCCTACAAGTTAACAAAGAAATTGCTTATAGTAGAACACAATAAAATAAACCATGTTCATAAGATAATTCAAGAAATAGGACAACTTAATTATAAGATATTTACCTCACTGTGCCACTCAGAATCCTCAGAGTCCAGATTTTTTCGCTTCAAATTTTGATTTGCATCACCTGAACTTCTATACGCGCCATTGTCAGAGCAAACAGAGGAAGAGACTACTGTTAGCTCTGTACATTTTTTAAAAGCTTCTTGACCTTTTCTGCCACTCTCACCAAGAACTTGATTGGAAGTTTGATCAACTTTGGATACATCTTCTTTGCAAGCAGGAGTAGAAACAGTAGTGTTTTTCTCAAGAGATTTCGGCTCCAAAGGTTTCAAACCAACCCTGGATGGCTCCACTGACTGATGACAATTTATGGCTGAACTTTTTGGACATTCTCCACTTGAAGCAACTTTTGATGATTCGCAAGGATTGCTTCCTATTGCAGCTGCATCTTTGTTCTTTGCTCCCACACGTTCTGATCTTGATGAAGAGAAACCAATGTTCTGAAGATTAGCTTTCAGAATAGCCGCAGGTTTTGCAAAATGGGTGAAATTCATTACGGTTGAGGAAGATGGAATATGAGAGATTTCTTCGGAAGGTGCATGCTGGTTTGCATTACCTTCTGTATTATTCTCACCTAAACCTGATTCTCTAAATCTAATTGATTCAAATGAGGGTTGACATTGATGCAACAACGACGACGTATTTAACTGATCGGTGCTAGTTTTTAGTCCAGAGGTATCAAAGTCTTCAGCTGCAAGTGAAGAACCCTTGGAAAGGATCCCTTGTTTATGAGAGTCACTGAATACTTGAATACAATTACTTTTTCTATCAAGCAAAGAAAATTTATTTGTGGCAGCAAAGTCATTTGTGGTGGCACCAGATAGTTCATGTAAGAAACTAGAGCTACGATGTAAAGAGTGTTTATCATCCATTGCACAATTGAACCAAGGCATCATCGTCATCAAATCTTCATCTTGACTTGAAGAAACAGGCCTTGTAATAATTTTATTCAAACCATTATCTAAATCCTCAAACTTTCCTATCCTTGTATTTGTTTCATTAGCATGTTGTCCTGAATATTTATCATGACCCTTAAGAATATGAGATGATGAAGTTGGAGTCATTTTAGCTCTATTGGAATTACTAGATTGACCATGCACTAAAATCTGGTCATTTTGCCAAACCAGCTCAAACAAATCGTTTCTGGGTCTGCATTGAATCACACAAGGACAGTGTTATTAGAAATTAAACAAAATAAATCAATCAATCAAATACATTATGCATACACAAAATTTCTAACACTAATGGGCGTAATTGAACTTACAAAGATTGATCTGGGGCACAAGAATCGTTCATCTCTTTATGATCAGCTTTTTCTTTAGATATGTGGTATAACTCATGCAGAGGCATCATAAACAATAATGAAAAACAAAGTTGTAAAACACAGAAACTTACGCTACCAACATAAATACGCTACATTGACAGCGAACAATACAAACAAAGTTTGTAGACACAGAAACCTGAAACAAGCCCCACTACTATAGTACTGTCACTATGTGACAAACCGGTCCCTATTTAACAACACTAATAATTGATGACAAAAGTAAGATAAAATCAATATGTTTTTCGTGACCAAATTCGTTGTTGCTTGTTAGGAAAGTACTTTACTGCAAAATTAAATTAAGCTAGTACTATACATCATATCATGCACAAATATTGCTAAGTAAAGCAAAAACTTGAAGATAAAATAAAGATTCGGTTTTGCTTAAAGTAGAAAATAAACACTGAGTTCTGTTTGTTTCTATGGACCACGTGCAATAATAGTGATTCTCGGTTAAAATCAATCACAGTTGAAGCTTCTGTTCATTGGTGTATACAAAAAGAAACAAATTTTCGTCACCGACAAATTTTATAGTCTAAGTTTCTTACGAAATTAACCTTGGAAATTTCAGAATAGGAGGAACGAATGCATTATAAGGTAGCGAAATATATATAATATATAATTGTAAAAGAAGATTAATGCAAACAGAACAAATACTTAACTTGTAGAAAGAGAGAATAGATTCAGGTTAATCAAAAACTATATGGCCCCGGACTACAGTTTTCTAAATTTCACTACCAAACAAACGGTCTTATTCAATTGGAAGTCACACATACAATCTTCTTGTAACATGAGCATATTGCTTATTATTTGTTGGTTGGCACGTCACATGTACATATGCAAACGTCCAAATACCATGTCGAGATAAGATGTCATTTTCGTTACTTGGTTGAAAATTTGTTCTTCAATCTCGGGGATACGATTGATTCTAGTTTTAGATTGATTTTATAGTTTTACGATCCAAAAAGACTTAACGACGCAGTTTTTGTTGAGTTGTCTTTCATTTATAAGTAATTTTTGTATATATATATATATATATATGTATAAACCATCAAGTTTGATAGATGCTTTTTTTAGGGTTGTTATGGGAAAGATTCCACTGGTGAGCAGAAGATATTAATGACTATATTATCTTTTTTATGGCAATGACCATATGTTTTCAATTGTATAGGCCATCATTAAAGATAATACGAATGACTAGTGATGCAAACAAAATGTAACATAAAATGAAATAAGGATTCATAAAAAGTAGAAAAAAATTAAAGGACCGACAAAAAAATGGCCAAACTTAAATTACATAGTTTTTGCTTATCAATTTTGACTAATTTTTGCTCTGTTCTACAATACATTTACTCCTTTTCCTCGTTAAGTATAAATGAAATAGATTAGGCTTATTTCTGGACTAAGTTCAATTTTTTTCTGGGTTCGAACTCCAAACCTTGCATATATTATCAATTATCCCTAAGACTAAGTTCAATCCATTATTATATTAGGAAATAGTAACCCACCCTCTGTTTAAAGTATATGTTGCATTTTTATAATTTGCACTATTTACATAATTTAGTTTGACTATATTTTTTAACTAATATACAAACATAAATGTTAGCATTTAAGATGTTTGTTTTTAAAAAAAAAAAGATGTTGTTCGATTTGTCTCTATAAATATTTTCAAGATATTAATTTTTTATAATTTTTACTATAGATATTTAAAAATATTAAAGTCAAAATTGTGTATTAGCATGTGTGAAGTAGTTGACTGTTATATGTATTTAAAAACTGAGCGAGTATTAATCTTATTATAAATAGATAAACAATATTTGACCTGGTCTAACAATTAGGAGTGCTCTCAAACGCTAAACAACTAATCAAGCAATTGGATTTATGTGGTTAATGAACTCAACCAAAGACGAGAAATTATTTAAGAGAACATGGGTTCGATACATGAAAGTAACTTAGGTAAAAACACTTGACTATTGTAAGAAATGAGAACAATTAATTTTATCCTTTGAATTAAAATTAACAATTAAGATTAAACTTAAGTTAAAATAGATGTCGAGTTCTCACCGGCATCCAATTTTTATTGGCTTCCATCTTGCCTTCATTCCAGGCATTTTAAGTATATGTTTGGTTGGCCGTTTGAATGGCTAAATGCATCTCAAAATGTTACTCCCTCTGTCCCATTTTAACTGAGTCATTGTCTCATTTCACATTTATTAAGAAAAAGTGTATTTCCTCCGTCCCGGATTAATTGAGCCACTTACTCATTTCACACATATTAAGACAAATGTATAAATAAAGGAGAGCGAAAAATGGTTTTAAGTGTTCTTGTTAAGTATTAGTGCATTTTCCACTATCATAAATGCAAAGTGGAATATATTGAATTAGGAGTGATGAAAGTAGTATTAATTAGAGTTATAAAGGGAAAAAAGTAATTAATGTTGTATTGAAAAGTGAAATGACTCGGTTATTTTGGGACATTTTTTTTTTAAATGTCTCAGTTATTATGGGACGGGTATAGTATAAGTGAAAGAGAGAGAAAAATGGGTTTGAGTGCCCTTATCAACTATTGGTGCATTCTTCTTTATCATAAATGCAAAGTAGAATATATTGAATTGGGAGTAGTGAAAATAATATTAATTAATGTTATAATTGGAAGAAAAAAAAGTAATTAATATTGTATTGAAAAGTGAAATGGGTCAATTTTTCTGGGACAATTTTTTTTTTACAAATGACTCAGTTATTATGGGACGGAGGGAGTATGAACTTGATTTACTATTGGCGTTTGGCGGGAAAAAACTAAAGTGTTTCTGCTCTATAAAATTGAGTCTAGTTGAAGCTCATATTTGGAGCTTTTACCGCAACTAGAACCAATTTTTTTTTTTTGTGGTAGTCGGGGTTCGACCCTAGACCTTGCATATATTATGCATTGTCCCTACCAACTGAGATAAGCTCACAGGGACAATTTTTTTTTTAGGGTTAATTAAGTAAATAGTCCCTATAAATATTCAGAATTTTGTTTTTAGTCCCTACAAAATAAAATCACACTTTTTAGTCCCTACAAAATTTTCCATCAACATTTTTAGTCCCTATAAAATTTTCCATAAGCATTTTTAGTCCCTATAAAATTTTTCCATCAGCATTTTTAGTCCCTAAAATGCTTAAGGAAAATGTCACAAGAACTAAAAAGTGTGATTTTATTTTGTAGGAACTAAAAACAAAACTGTGAATATTTATAGGGATTAAAAACTTAATTAACCCTTTTTTTTACTATAACTAGAACCAATTCTAATATTTATTGGTCCGATACAATTATAACTTTTCTCAATTACTCCCTCCATTTTAAATGAGTGTCATTTTAAGCAAAAAAATTGTTTCACAATGAATGTCGCTTTACATTTTCAATGCAACTTTAATTTCTTTTTTCCAACTTTGCCCTCAATAAATACTCCAACTTTTCTCTCTCTCACAGTTTTGAATGCAACTTCAAGTTTGTCTTTGTCAAATACATTAAGGCTATTTTAGTAAAATTGCTATGACATTTGACTACTTTATTCTATTCCTTAATCTGTGTGCAATCGGCTAAAACGACACTCATTTTGGAACGGATGAAGTACTTTTTGTCCTTGTAAATTGCTTTCATGGTCTATCATTAAATTTCATTTTGATAATTATACATTCTTGCATCAAGTCTCTCTTTCTTAGAATTGGAAGGTTAACATCAAAAGAATGGTAAAAAAAGTCATTATACAAGTTATAAAAAGAAATATGTTTTGGTTTTGGGTAACGGTATGCTAATTGTTATGCACACCCAAGAGTGGGATTTTAGTCGCATTCATGTGAGCAGTGACCCACAGTCCAGAGAGCATCCATCTTCTTTGGGAGCATTCATGTATGTACCACAAATGTGAGTGACCAAGTGCAGAGAAATTTGGAGGGTCTTAATTTGACCACCAAAAAAGTAATTATGATCACACCATGAAGAATTTGAATCTTTGTCCTGTACGTGGGTTAGCCGGCGTGAATTTCACGTGGACGGATGGAATTCACGTGACTCATTCTATCTTGACTTTACCTTTCTTTTCTTATTTTTGACAAACGACTTTACCTTTCTTTGTTTGCTAAGATGTGACTCATTATTCCTGTCCAAAATAAAATGTGTCACATTGTTTTCTGGTCCTGTTCCGACTTCATTTAGCCTTCGACTTACTTGAACTACTACTCTCTCTGTTCCGCAATAGATGACATATTTGACAAAGTGCATTATTGATCTAATATATTTTGACTATATTTTTCTACTGATGTACAAAGATAAATAATATCATATAATATGTTGTTGAATTTGTCTCGATGAATATATTTAAAATATTACTTTTTTCATAATTTTTTCTAATAGAGAATTGAATATATTAAAGATAAAACATATGCATTGGTATGTGTGACAGAGTCAACTGTATCACTTAATATAGAACGGATAGAGTAAAATACGATTAATAACAAATGAATTTAATACCGTAAAAAAAATTAAAGGTTTAATTATCTATATATTTCTATATTGTTTAAAAAAATAAAGAGGTTTTAGAATTAAAATGTCCCCGTAAACATATAGCTGGAAGTTGGATTTGAATTAGACACATTTTAACAAAAAAACAAAGTCATTTATGGATATTATCAGCAATGTTTTCTTATCATAATGTGTCGTCCTTAATTTGTTCATAGTTAGATTTTGAAGGAGTTGTCATTTATTGGGTTTTGTTAACCGGTGTCTCCAGAATACTGGTTAAGAAACTAAAAGTAGAAAGAAAAGATAAAATTTGTATTGAAAAGAACGGCTCTGTCTACGGTGGGAGATCTGAATAAGTCACCTACGGAGACATGACTTTTTTTTTGTTGGCAAAATAAATCTGAACCATTGGATAAACGTAAACCAACTTTAGATCAAAATGCTTACAATACACCTCCAACACCCAATTATTTTCTTTTATTTTAAATTGTTCTTCTCTTTCCTCTTTCACCCCAGTAACCTCTCTGATCTTGATGTTGTTGCCACTTCATTCTTTCCCTTTGTTTTTCCAACACTGTTATGTTGGAGGTGCAACTCGTAGTTGCTAGTTTCCCCGAATCAATAGTATTCAAACAGTGCAACAGCATGTTGATCACCGTTTTATACTTAAATAATAGTAATTATTATGCAACAAATAGTGACTGTGGTAGTGTTAGTGTGCGGTGATTAGCTTTAACTTCTTGTTGAATTAAAACGGTGGATGATTTATGATTCAATTTAGTTTTACCATTTTATTTTATTTTTTGAAATCTGCAATTTTATAGATTGACTTTAAAATTGAAATTTTCAAGCCTATATTCACTGAAATTTGCTTTAAAATCACATATTGAAAGGTTATTTAAAATCACAAATTGAAGGGTTATTTTGATTTTACTCCATTAAAGGTGTATGTGTTGTTGCAGTAAAGAAAGAGAAGGAAGATGGGGCGAGAGAGGAAAGAGAGGAGTAATTTAGAATAAAAGAAAACAATTGGGTGTGGGAGGTGTATAGTAAGCATTTTGATCTAAAGTTGGTTTACCCTTATCTAATGGTTCAGATTTATTTTGCCAACAAAAAAAAAAAAAAAAACAGCCATGTCTCCTACCGGAAACAGAGACGAAAAGAACACGTTTTCAACTTTCAAAAAGTATATTACACAATTTCCGAGATAATGTTTTCTTTTATAATTTATTAACAAGTGTCCCGGAGGCACTTGTTAACATTTCCTTTATTTTTAACGGCATAGATTTTTTGTTGGGAAGAAGGGTAAAAAAATGTTGGGTTACCACCATTTGGTCATTGTTTGGTGAGTAACAAATACAAGGAATAAACTATTGTTTATGAGTCACCTTAGCGGGGTAATAGTGTGCCTTACATTAGTATCACTTGTGAACTTCAATAGTTTATTTCCAAGCTCAAAGTGTTTTTCACACATTCTCCAACTTGGAGCTTGTGAGGGGTGTTTGGATTACAAAAAACAAAGTTATTATTGATTAAAATGTATTTAGCTCTTGCTGAAGACCGGTCTTAAGATTCTCTGTCTTTGATGAATCAATAAAGTTGTCATACTCATATTGTGTTTTTACTTTCTCTTTCTATATTTTTGGTTGTCGTATCATTTATCTTATAAATGGTTGTTCAAATAACATACCTCCACTAAAACTAATAAATTTTGGTGTCCATGAAAAATTCGATGAGACGTCGAAATGACTAATTCGACAAATCATGAGTACACCTTATATGAATATATCCCCCTACATGCATGTCACAAATTATGATATGGGAAAACATCACAGTTTACAATCATATAAATGAGTTGGACACCACATTTTAACTCAAAACCTTAAGGCATTAGGTTTATGGATTCTCTCACTAGACTCCCTTATAATGTGTTCAACATCAACTATTTCATCTAACGTGAAACCAATAGAATTTTTGTTTTTGTTTCACAGGTTATGAGTATTTTAGTGACCCTAGTCTGAACAAATGCTGGCAAATATTTGCTTTCAGAAATTGTTTAGACCCAACAAAAGGTTATCTTGAGTCTTGACAGAACTTGAACAAAAACAAAAGATAATGTTAGTAATGTTAGCTTGAATGATTGAAAAGCATAGCAAGCCTGATAATTGATTTTGTTTTCGGCCTCAGTGCCTCGTCTACGCACACATTAGTGTCTGCTAGACTGCTACTCAGCAATCTGAACTTATGTTGCAGGACCCATATAGCATGAGAAGAATTATAATATATCGTCTCTTTTTATCAGAGCAGAAACACATAGGAGATCTATGGTGCCTAAGAACAACAATAAATAAAAATAATAAACACAATATTTCAGATAATATAGCGTGGGCAGATAGAGAAGTAGCACCATATTTAGAAATTAGAAATGTTACATTTGAAGAAGATGCCTCATCTACCGTATAACACCTAAGATTGTCGGGAGTATGAGTATGAGCACTTTGGAAAATTGTATTATATTTCTTCATGATTGCTCAAAAGAATTCAAAAAAGAAATCAAGTATATTAAAGAACTCATAATGTTGAGAGTAAAAAACAACTTGGATCCATCATCAAACAACCCATAATTGCAATACATGTCGACCAAAGAGTTGTTCACATAAACCAAAGAAATCAAACCACGATTAACAATATTCCCATGTACATGAATCCCAAAATCATGATCAACAACACCAGCACATTACAAGCACTCCACACGCTTGAAAAAAGTTACTTGATCATGATCAAGAGAATCATGGTGAATAACCTCCCTAAAAACTCCAATAGCACGACCATACAGCTTATTTTCCAAAAACCCAACGATCATAGCATTACAAGAAACAAGGTCTCAGTGTGACATTTCATCGAACACCTTCTCCACAAAAAATATAGACCAACACTTAGCGTACATGTCAAGTAACACGGTCCAACACATGTCAAGTAACGCGGTAGCTACAAATGTATCGGTCAGAAACCGTCTTTAAAAATCAAGGAGTGCATTTGTTGACTATGGGTGAGGATTTTCGAATGGGCACAAGAGGATCAAATGGCTGATAAAGTGAATTGGTTTGGGTAAATTCTGGTGTTTTGCATGCGGTTGAAATGAGTTAAGGCTTGGAAGGGTTTACTGAGAGGAGAGAGTTGAGTGATGAGTGTGGTGCAAGTAAAAACGTGGTTGGGGGAGAAGGGTTGTTGAGGAGAATTATTAGAATTTTTGAACTGGGTTTCCATAGTTTGTTAGCTTTATTAGTGGTAAACGATATTTCATAATTGTAATTAATAACAACAACATTAATCCCGTGAGCTTAACTCGGTCGGTAGGGATATTGCATTTTATATGCAGGGTCGGGGTTCAAACCCCAGACACTCCACTTCTCCACAATTAAATTGTGTGAGCTCTCGCCACTAGACTACTTGACAAAAAAAAACATTATGCATGTCACAAACTAAATGCTTTATGCTCCAATTTCCACCTTTGTCGTAGTACAAGTGGCACTTAGAAATGAAATTTTGAGGTTAAATGTGCATTCTTTCTCATTGGAAAGGAATACTAAATTGTTAATGTCCGGTTATACTTATTTGGGAAATGTTAACTTGTGTCGTTGAGGCATAAGTTAAGAAACTAAATGTAGAAGGTTTTTCTTGGCTTCTTCAAAAAAGAAAGTTTTTCTTGAAACTTGTGCATTCAATATCTTAAAAGTTGCAAAAGTTATATTTTCAATATAAAATTTGTTTTTAATTTCCATTTTAAGTTAGCATGACCCTACTTATTTTTAGATAACTAAGACTCTTTTATTCATGGTTTCTTATGAGTGAGATGAACCAATAGCAATATGGGGTCGTGGGAAATATTGTAATGGGTAGTTGGGTTAATAAGCAAGGGATTACTATTAACACCCCTTTTCTACATAAACTTCAACGTGTTTGATATTAGTTTTTTGTTAGAACATTTTCATTTGAAAGTTTACTTTCAAAATTCAATTTAAATTTTCTCATTTAAAGAATATACTATAACAGTAAATTGATTTTACTCAAATTTAACAAATTCATTTGTTTTCTTAAAATCCTTTTTTATATGAGCAAAACTATATGTTTATATGAACAAATAAAGAAAAACATTTTTTAGCAAGGGAAATACTTTATAGTACGAGAGGTACCACGAAAACCAATGAATTACACTTACCACTACCCATGATTTCCACCAAGAGCCAAAGTTATATAATTTTAATTTAAAAAATAAAAAACTATAACCACTGGCTTCTCTCTTCGTCGGTTTTCGTTGCTTTTTCGCCATATTAAATAACATAGCTGTTTTAGCAAATATCTTTCCTTGTGGGGGCTAGAGCCCCCTTATCATATACATGAATGAATCCGTCATTGTCCACGGTACAAAATTAGAGAACCATCGGCTCTTTAACATCTAATATTATGATTTAGTTGCTCCTAAAAATTGTGGTTGAGTATAGCATAAAGTCATAAAATTGAATTGTAAAGTGAAAATGATCTTCACTTGTTCATGTCATTTTTCGTCTAATATAAGACTCTTTAACACATTTACTCACACCTAGTATTAATAGGTTTTGAAACGTCGATATATTTGGTGGGTGTCTGAGAGCGAAAATATGATAATAAATAGTTCAATGAATCTCAATGGAGACACCGATATATACCATCTTAAAATATGTGGTTGAGTTAATACACACCCTTCACACACAACCGTTTTGTGAGGTAAAAATATCTTCAATGTAAAACGTCATTAACATTTTGGTTTCCGTGAAAACAACCACCAAGTCAACCCATATTGATGCTCTAAGAATTCAATTCACGTGATCTCATTAAGAAAAATTAAATTTAAAATACATAATTAATTTTTACAATGATTATTATTATTATTGTTATTAATTTGTCAACTCCCATGTTTATACTAGACGATCTTTAAAAAAAAGAAATGTTAATGCTAGACAAACCGTAACGTGTATGAAGAATGGGTGTTTCCTTTTGTTTGGGGTTTTACCCCTTTCTTGATTTAATTAAAAAATGAAAAGATTATTATATAGTAGTACCACATTACATTACAATACATTGTATAAGGTATTCTCAAAAATATACATTGTATAAGGTTGATGTGATGTTCAGGTCGGCAGCTGCCCACATCCCCACGTGTACCAACATAGATCACGGGTTCATGCCCTACTTTTGATACGAAATTCTCGTTACCTATCTGTCAAATGATCTTGTAGGATGCTACAGTGACAGGAAGTAACATACCGTGGCGATAGAGACGGCCTTTAAACTAGTCTTTTGTTTAAACCAAATATTTAATGTTATTTTGGTTGATAAACCAAATATTTAGTGTTTAGAGACATTGAGATAACATCAAAGACTCTTATCTTCAAAAATGTTAGTTTTGCGATCGTTGAAGACTAATTTGATGGGTTTTATATCATCTATGTCATGGTCACCCTTATGCCTTTGGTTCCATCTTATTCTTGTTCTAAATTTGGGCTAACAAAATCTCTAGCCAATCACATTTCGTTTCACGTACTTAATTCATCCAAGCTTGTAAGTTGTAACCTTCCTTCCATATTCAAAAATGGGTCCATCGAGGAACACTCATTTTCTCGTTTTTTAGTTTCCAGCGCTGCATTTGCATTGCATGCACTATATATGCCCGTTGCCTACTAATCAAGCGAATGTCACCCGCATGTGATTATGGATCGTGTACCAAATTGTTCCTTTAGTTAATAAGGAGTTAATTTGATCCAATTATTGTCTATTCAATTTTGTCTCTAAATTATTATTCTTTCGTCCAATTATTTAGTTATTCGGTTCAAAAATTTGATTTTTTTATGATAATTTAGGAACTAAGTTGATAAAATAGTGATAATTTAAAAAACAAATTAACTATTTATTCTCTCTTCATTTTTGGAGTACAATACAATCCGAGCAAAAAAATGCTATTGGAGAATACATTTGGAAAAAATATCTAGTCGAAAAACTTAAGTATTTGAATAAAAATAAATGAGTCATGTTAAAAAGTGTTCTAATACGATATGAAAGACATAAAAATAAATGAGTCATGTTAAAAAGTGTTCTGAGAGTCCCGTGACCATAGCTCAGTTGGTAGGACAATACATTATTATATACAGTGGTCGGGGTTCGAACCCCGGACACCCCACTTATTCACCTTATAAGATGAATTCTAACACTAGACTACCTGACAAAAAAAAAAGTGTTCTAAGATGATATAAAAGACGCTTGTTAAAGAAACAAAAAATAAAGTTTTATATCACAAATGATTTTTTTTTAGACTTTTAGAATATTAACTACACATCTTTTAAGATATAATTACCATATTGATTCTTTAACAAGTTTCCTTAACGCGCTTGTTAACATTTTTTAAAATAAATTAAAGGTTTAATATCAATAGTAAAATAATTCATAAAAAAATAGTGGAAAATACTCAAAATTTCAACAATATTTGGGTTTTCCTTTATAGCCTGTTCCGTCTCACAGTGTGGAATCATGTTGATGTGCTTTGAGTGTTTTTCTTTCATTAGTAATATGTGACGAAACCTACATCTAGTAATGAGTAATACACAACTGAGGCAACTAATTCTGTTTACAGGGAATTTGACAAGAGCGATGCGTATTTCAAAATCATTTAATGTGCGTTTGGTTCAGTTTTGGATATAATTGATTCTAACATAATTGATTTATATTTGAATACAATAATGCAGAATTGATTAAACAAACTGAATGTTGTTTGGATAATGTTGATCAAAATTGCTTTCAAATGTATAATTACTAAAATGGACATAGTTGAGTATACATAAATCAATATTAAATGTAGATATATTATTTAATTTAAATTAATTAATTTTCTATAAATTAATTTTAAAAACAATAAATACAGTCATTAAACCAATTTTTTTACAAAATATTTGTTCATATAATTTATATGTTTTGGTAGAAATATATTTAAGTTAAATAATACTATAGTTAGTCGTCAAAAATAATAAAATATGGCGTAAAAGAAAGATAAAAAAAAATACAGTAAATCTAAACGGAAACACCATAAAGGAAAATCCAAAACTTGGTAACTCATGACCATAAATATTTTCTGGGGGCTAATTTGGTTCGTTAATTTTTCTGATTAAATTTGATTCAACAAATTAAATACAAAGAAAAAAGAAGGACTTGTAATATTCAAAATATAAAATTTATTGGAGAATTGATTCTAATTAACTCAAAAACTATGAATTGTAGCTTCAACTAGAATTGCTTTTTGAGGATAGAAGTAATTTTGAAAAGTCAAACCAAACATGATTGAAAACTCAAGTTTCACTTTTGAGGTGTTGTAGAAGTGCTTCTTGCTCCAAAAAAGGCAAAACAAACAGACACTAAGTAACTTGTTCAAGTATTTTAAAACCCACTTAAAAGTTTCCCAATGTTAATCATATATGTTTGCCCTACTACAAAACCATGGTATACATGTCTTCTATCCCGTTAGGATAAGGAGTAGTTTCCATCTTCCTCCTCTCTTCTTCAAACAATGTTTCTCATTCATTAATTACAACTCAAGATTGTACTGATTAACAATCTTCATAAGTACCCTTATGAAACAATGTTTTATCACCAATGAAAAAATCTCATTGTAATCAAATCACTCAACTCGGGTAAAACCCTTGGCCACAAATCTTGTTTTATACTTTCGTTCTTTAATTCCCTAAATACATTCCTTATTCTTGAAGATCCACTTACATCTAACTACCATTTGTTTCCTGATAGCTCCACAAACTTTCAAGTTTAGTTCATCTCCAATGAATGAATTTCCTCATTCATGACCTTTAACTATTTTAGACTCTCATTGCTCTCAAATGCTTTCTTGAAGGTCTTTGTTTATAAGTTTTAATACCCTTCATCCACATTTGGAGCATAGAAAATGTGAACAACATAGCCATATCTTATTGGTGGAACAATATCCCTATTTTCCTCATCTCTATCCAATATAATTGATAGTCAAAATTCGTTGTTGTTTGTCTTCCTCTGTTATTTGATGGCGGAGTCCTATCCTCTTCTTCGTCTCTTGTCTCACTAGTGGAAGGCTCCAACTCAAACTAAATTTTATTCTACTTCGTTTTTGAGTGAATATTCAATAGGTCTCTGCACTTCATCCACATGTTGGTCTCATTAAAAATAATATTTATGCTTATAATAAATCTTGATCATTCTCTTGTTTCATTATCAACAACTTGTAACCCTTCACCCGTTCAATATAACCAAATTAAAGAAGACACGTTTCACAACCCTACCATCAAGCTTTTCTTGCTTGATATGCATGAATGCCAAAGTTCCAAAAACTTTGAAATTATAGTAGTTTGTTGGTTTTCCACTCCAAACATTCATAGCTCTCTTAAAGTTGTGTTGACAGATATCTATTGATCAATTAAGTTGATGTGCTCACAACTTCACACCAGAAACTCTCGGGTAACCTATTTTAAAATGTTAATATTCATACATCTAGTCGATAACATATTCCACTTAATACCTTTTTACCGCAAAACTTATTACAAGATCCTAAAACAAACTTGAGGTCGTTGTTAGTTCTTAATACTTTCAGTTTAGTTCCTGGGTGGTTTTCTATAAGAATATGTCATTCCTTAAACTTTTCAAAGGTGTCACTTTTATTTTTTAAAATATGAACTCATACTCTTATAAAGAAATCATCAATCATAATGAGAAAATAGAAACCATTGTCAAGATATGTTACTATTGCCCCCAAAGATTTGAATTAACATACTCAAAAGGTCTACAAGAATTATGAATGTCACTTACTTAATTGTATGTTGTTTGTTTAATATGAAATTATCATAAAATTCTAATTCCTATAATTTAACATTCCCTAACACACAATTTAGCTAGTTCAACTAAACCAAATGCCACAATTTAGTTTTAACTTGAGAGTCTTGAGTTACTACAGATGAATGATGAATGATTGGATGGCCGTCTAATATGTGTTAACCATACATTTTGGTATCTTTAGAAATTGCCAATGTATCATGTGAAATTTTCATCATGCTATGCTCTTAGTTCTAGCGTAATAGCCTAATCAAACGAACATGTTTATGGATAACGAATTTCACTTAAGTTTTTTAACATAGTCACATTATGTAATAAGAACTTGCAGACTGATACCTTCAACCTTACAAGTTTTATCATTTCCCGTGAGAAAAATTTCACATTATTTGAGCTCTAAATCCTCAAGGTATTCATTCCTTGGATACATGTTATAAGGGCACTTATATTCCATGACCCTACTCATTTCTGCTTTCCAACTAGTCACCACTAGTGCACTCGCATTCTCATAACCCTTTTTTGAGGAAACGAGAACTTGAACGAAACTATCATTTCCCTTTTTCAGGATAGGACTTAAAGTACGTGTTTGGCCAAGTGATGTGTTAAATCTACCAAATGTGCATTGGGAAGGGAGAAAAGTCAAACCACCGTAGATCCAAACATGCATTTTTGACTCTTTGCGCCATAGTAACATTGATTTAGACATAAATTTCTTGTCTTGGTGGTCTCCTCTATTCTCACCCCTTCCATATTATTTTTTTTAGCAATCTTATTATTTTTCTATACAGCCCTTATTTTATTTATTGTTATTGGTTATATTTTATTAGTTAGAATTGGATTCGATAATAGTTGGATTCCCTCCTAACGTATAGAAGCCACGTGGTCCCTAAAAGTGATGGAAAATAGTAACGTTAGTTTGATGGTCCACTCCACGTCCTATAAATGGAACCGCGCCTTCATCGTCTTTATCACATTACATTGTCTTTAAGCTTTATCATCACACCTAACAAAAACAACAGCGTGTAAACTAAAGTGTCCTTAAGTTGCACCTTCTTTCTTTCTTTCTTTCCTCCTTCTAACTTGAACTCAAAATATCAAAAATGGGCACAGCTACCTTCGTTGATATCATTCTTTCCATCCTCCTACCTCCTCTTGGTGTCTTCCTCAAATTTGGTTTGGAAGTAAGTAAAACCCTCTTCTCCCTTTTTTTTCTTTCACAATGACCTTTCCTCCTTGTGAGGGGTTACTTTTGTAATTTTTTCATGCTTAATTAATTGTTTGGTGATTTTGTGTTATAAATATAGGTGGAGTTCTGGATCTGTTTGGTGCTCACCCTTTTTGGCTATCTTCCTGGAATTATCTATGCTATCTATATTATCACTAAGTGATCCATCATCTTCTATGTTCCCTTCAATTTACCTTTTGTAAGTACCATTTTTACCCTTTTTGTCTCTATTTGTTCTATTTTAATTTTTTTTAATTGTCTTAAAATTTGAATGTCTTGCTTATACTTAAAATAAATTTAACTAAATCATCAAGCTTAGATTTTTTTATATATAATTGAGCCCTAATTTTTCATGCTTACACGAAACAAATGTTAGGAATTGGAGTATATAATTGTTAACTTACCGATATTTCTTAGATCCAACTATATGGAATTGGAAAGTATGTCTATTTAATAATACTTCTAATTTTTTTGTAGGGGAATATAATTTGTTTTATTTTATTTTTTTTACAAAATAATTTGTTTTATTTAAATTTTCAGAACTTATTATTTTGTTTAAGAATTTTTTTTATTGAAAATACAATCAACGGGCTCTTTATAGCTCTTGGTTGGTGTAGAGGTCATGCATAGTTATTTCTTTGAGATAAATTTTCATCATTGAGTGTGTAAAGGGTATTTGGCTCTGTTGTAGAAATATGCATAAAAATGTGACATTATAGTGTAATTTGATCGAATAAATGTGTAATAAAAACATTTTTTTTAATCTCTAAATTCCTCCTTTACCATTTTTGAACCTAGGACCTCATAGATGAGGCACAAACCTTTAACTAAGAGATCACTTGGAAGTGAGAAGTGTATTGCGAAAGCCAAAATATATATATATATATATATATATATATATATATATATATATATATATATATATTTTAACCACGACCAAGTAATGAAAACTTTAGCATAACATTAGTTATTATTTTAAATAATGGAAATTCTCATGGTTATGTAAAGGGGATACTCCCTACTTCCGTAATTGAAAAAAAAAATATTGCTCCTTTTCTAACATATCGTTTTTTTTTTGTTGCTACATAACATATATCGTTTAGTAAAAGGAAGGAAATATAAAGTAAAAGGAAGAAGACGCGTGGATTTCATTCGGCTAAAGCATTATATGCTGTCTGTCTACTTGCTAAATAATTGTTGTGATGCTTATACAGCAAGGAATCAATTGAACGTTACGTTTTGTTTTTGTTAATTAACTTTTTCCTTCTATGTTTTTGTTGACAGGTGGATCATGAATCATCGTTGTGAGGGAGGGGGCGTCATTCGATTCAGATAACATTTGTTTCGTGTAAAATTGTTATGTCATGATTTTTTTTATATCTTTCGGTGTCAATAGTCTTTTTTTTCTTTTCCTCTGTTTTTAACTTCGGTTTTTGTCCTGTGTGAAAATGACATGACATTGTGAATTCTATAAATGCTATTAGTCCGGCTCAATGAATCTTGTTCATGTACTCTTGACTTTAATATATACTCATGGTGATTTTATCCAAAAAATTATATATTCAAGGTGAACACTATAGTCGGGCAAAAATACCATTAGACTTCAAACATTTAAACCTCAATGCCTTCTAAAGTGAGTTGGTGAATTCTAAAACAAGTACTATTAGACTTAATGAATGGTTTAGATTTATTATTAAACTTGAAAATGAGAACATTCAAAATTCTCTCAACTTTCTACCCATTTGCACTTCTACGTGACCCTCAAACTGCATAACCACAAAACTCTGCTCGTGGTGTCATAATCGAAGGCCAAACATGTGTAGTTGTGTACTAACACTAAATAGCTATGAAATGTGTGAAATAAGGGGTTAACCCAATTATGGTTAGTTGATAACTAACTAGTGTAGTTAGTTCTATAAATAGCTATGAAAAGTGTGAAATAATTTAGATGTAACACACAATTCATTCAATATTTTTCATTCCATTTGGGTCGGCCCTGCTTATGTCTCTCAATTATAAATTTTCAAATTTTTTTAAGATTTTAACATCGTGTTTATATCGTTGAGTTTCTAAGCTTTTTGTTATTCATTTTGAAAAGTAATTTGCTGAGTCTTGGTCAGTTGGTGCTAACACATTTCCAAGTGGGTAATGAAAAGCCAGAAATAAGTGATAAAATCGCCACTACATAAGATTAGAACCTTTCATATTATTATGAATGTTGTTGAGATTCATTGCTTAAAGGTTGTAGAATTAGTATATGAGTGCAGGCTGTGGCATGCTAGATTTTGGAAATTAAATTTCAAAACTTTGAATTACAAGAGCACTAAGTAGTTAGTAAAAGGATGTTCAATTACTGCAATACCTCAAAAAGCATGGGAAGTTTGCTTGGCAAGCAAGTAATCTAGAAATCAGGGCCGGCCTAAGGGACAAACAACCCAAGAAACGCCTTAAACATCCAAATGAGCCTAAAAAGTATGTTAAAAGATAAATGTTTGCCAAATAAATGTACATGTATCATAACTGAATAATTCATAGGGTGAAGAAGTCGCCACAACAATTTACATTTTAAATAAGCGTCTAACAGAAAAAATGTAGTTCATGAAGCAATTTGGAGAAGAAATAAACCTACAACGAGTCATCTAAGAACTTTAGGGCCTTATGTTTCAAGCATATTCTAGATCAACAAAGAATGAAACTATGGTGTTGGTTGGATATCATCCAACAATTGCTTATAGGATATTTGACCTAGTAAATAAGAGAAGATTATTGCGCAAAGATGATGGAAAATGAATGCTAGAATTGGCAGACCAATTGCCAAATGCAACAGTTTGACATAGATTCCTACTTTGATGCTTGAAGACGACAAGGATACGATTTCATTAGAGTCAGTGAAACAATTGAAGTAGAAAGCCTCCAAAGGATTAGACAACCATCTTCAAGGATCGATGGTTATGATATACTCTAAGATAATCATATTACTGATGACAGTAACCATTTTGTTCACTTTCCTCTCTTTGTGAATTCTAAACCACTAGTGTAACGCCCTATTTGTATTAAAGCGATAAAACACTCGAATAAAGCATATATTCAAGAAATAGACGGCTACGTCTTCAACAAATCCAACAACATGCATTTGTAAAAATTCTCAACAGTCGCAGCGGATATAATTCATACATCTCCAAAATATACATGTCATAAGATCAACATACATCCATAAATAAAATCTCCAAGACAAATGGGCAAAATCTCTATAACATAAATAAGTCCAGAATATCATAAAACCGACACCTAATCAGAGTCCAACCTAAGACTCTAAAGAACTGATAACGGAGATTAGCTCCCGCTATCCAAGCAATCACCAAGCTACTCACCGAAAGCAAACTAGTCCTGCACTTCGTCTACTCATTCATACAAACAGGTAGGCGGTCAAAACCACTGGGGGTAAGCTTCACATCAACCATAATCAACATAAACAGTTTGACATGAATGAATCAAGTCTCAAATATTTAACATGAGTAATTAACTTCCATATACACATTCACACAACAATTCCAAATATCACAAGTATGTATCCATCAAACACACTTATCATCAACATTCATTATTCAAATGCAACAATTAAGACTCATGCCAATATGATATGCGCCTATACTCGACACATATATGCATGTGGTACCAAATCACCTCAAGGTCATCACCCATGATGCAACAAAAACATCATATGTAAGATTTCA
>Ga0315914_1003083_pt1 | contig 25425 bp, 15 predicted proteins | sample MpolenodulesMG_FD_203920 | JGI IMG/M metagenome (GOLD analysis project Ga0315914, IMG submission 203920) | Medicago polymorpha root nodule microbial communities from Los Angeles, California, United States - elongated nodules | ecosystem: Host-associated > Plants > Roots > Nodule | place: USA... | reverse complement strand
GTATATCAACCAAAGCTACCAAATCATCACATAGCTCAGATTACATCAAAGTAAAAGAGATAACAACTACTCTAACAAGTTAAGTTCCAAAGTAATCACATTAAACCAAGCATACTTTCAAGTAATTCAAACTTAAAATTATAGCATCATTTGAAACAGTGCAAAACAGTGTCGAAAGACCTTGCAAAATCAGTCAACTTATAAGTCAAATAACATGAAAATTAAATCTTCGTTCAAGTCAACAAAATCAAAGACTATAAAATCTTCTTATACGGGTTAATTAAACAGCTCACTTTTATTTTTTAAGAAGGAAACTAGCATTTATGTAATACAGCATGTTGCTGTTTTTTGTGCAAATACAAAGACTATAACATCAACAACAAAAACAACCCTTTTGTTGATGGTTCCCTCTTTGCAAATTGAACCTAAGAGAAACCCAAGCTTGTCAAATCCTTGCCACTTCCAAATCTCAATGAAGAAAACTAGAAGCTCCTTCAACACCTGGTAGATTCTTTTTCAGCTTCATTTCTTCTGTTGTTGGAAGAAACTTCCACATAAAGAGTTTTCTTTCGAAATGGGATTGATGCTGAAAAATGGCTCATAAAGACTCCTTGTCATGTCTCACCAACTCATAACAACGACACTAAGAAATTTGTATCTGCAGAATCCTCAAAACATTGGAACCAGAGTCCAGACATATGATAACAACTTAAAGCAGAATATGGAAGATTTTTCAGAGAAATCTACTAGACCATTAAAGAGATACCTCAAGAACCAGACAATGGGATTGGTTTATTCAGAATCCACAAACATTGGAATCAGATAATGTCATAATAGCTTTAAGCAGAATATGCAACATTTTTCAGAGAAATCAAGGGTCATCAAGGAAAAAGTGCTGTCAAAAGTTGTGTAAAACAAAACCAGCTGCTACTGAATGCTGCTTTCTGATTATTTGAGGTGCAAGTGAGTTAGAGAAAAGAGAGTGACTAAACATAGGTTTCTAGTTCTACGGCTTTATATAGTGGCAGTATATCATTCCAATGAAGAATTATGCTCCAGCACATATTGCAATGAAGTTCCTATAATTTCCAAACAAAAATTTGCTAGACTTGCCAAACCATCTAAAGTTGAGAAAGGTTGGGTTTCATTCACAATATAAATATAGATAGATTCGCAGTTAATATAAAGCAGTACTTTATTGACACGTTTTAAATTCAAAGGGGGTCAATTCAAATACGCGTGAGGTATGCTACCTGTTCAGCGTGACGAGATGAAGATTGGGAGGTACGAAAATGACTGCGCAGCTGCAGAAGCAGGCGCAGCAAGGAGGCAGGCACGGAGAATTGCGGACAATCGTGAACAATAGCTAGAGTTCTACATGCCCTTTTCAGATTCTCAACCTATTTAGTAACAACCAATCACAAACTCTTCTTATAGAGATATATGAATGAACCTTGACAATGATAAATTTAAGATATATTAATTCACTAAAGAACACACACACTCAGAAGACACAATAATAGCCATGACAGGCAGACAACCAACAAAGCCAATATAAAATATTTAAAATCACATGTAATTGAAGCAAACATTTGTCTTTATAGGATCGAATTAAGCTCCTCATCCTCACAAGCTTATATATGTAATGATCCTAAACGAAACAAACCCTAAAACCAAAAGTTTGCTACAACTGTTACCAAAGTAGATCCAATGATATAATCAATTAATTATCCACCAACAAGTTTGGTACAACTAATTTGAATTTCTACAATCAAGTGCTAGATTGTGAACTGAATCAATGGACATGAATAAAACCCTTGGATCAAAAACCATAGCCAATCTGCTAAATGCCAATTCCAATGTGGATAAAAAAACCTTGAAATAAATCCAATGAAGTCCAATTTGAAAAGAAAAAAATATCCAACGCGAAAAAAGATTATGAATAAAAACCAGAAAATACATATAACATCCAAAGTTAAAAAACGATTTGAACAAGAAAGGAAAGTTTAACATGAAAAAATATAGCATAGCATAAAATGTGATACAAAGTCCAGCCTTTTTCAAACATGCACAGTCAATCTTGAGTAGAAAATGTGGAAAACATAGCATAAAATGTGCAGTGACAACCAAGAACCACACAAACAAGTAAAAGAAACAAAATGAAGAGTCCAAACATATATCCTAAATAATTATCACAATTCTAAACACAATCACATTAAACAAGAGTCAAAACAAATAGGGAAGAGAAACGAAATTTCTATTGACAAAATTTAAAATCCCGATAACAATAAGAAACTGTTGTAAGGGGAGAGGGAGAAAACATTTCCAACAGACCCAGTTTCTCACCGCCAAAACCACTCACCATCCCAATCTCCTTATGTGAAATATCCTTCATTGATTCATCTACTAAACTTCGAGAGAAAAAAAATGAAGACAAAAGGAAAGATAGAGCTGCGGTGAACTCACCTGATTAATAATGGAAATCACAGTTGATTGTATTATCATCAACGATTGAGGCTGCATGTTACCTGGCATTGGAGATCAAGATTTAGCAGAAATTAGAAGAATATAGAGAAATAAAAATAATAGATGCAAAACGAGAGAAGAGGAAAGTGGAATCGAATTTAATGAAAAAGAGAAAATGCAGAGATATACATATACATATAGTTAAGCTCATGGGAGCATCTATATACATTATTGGTTTGAGTTTAGTTGATATCCAAAGATGGAAGGAACAATGTGAATCATTGGGAGAAGTGGCTGCTAGTGAAGGGATTGTAATTTGAAACCATATCTTATTTAATATGAAAGTGACGCGTTGGGGTTAAAAGCTATCTTCTTCCAACTTGTGGACCTTTAGACTCGCACACATTTTCTGTCTTGACAACACGATGGAGCTCTAACCAATGGTAATGTGCTATGGCGTGTGTCTATTAGTTTTATGAATTTCGAGAATCTTATTATCTTTGTTTTGATTTGAAATCTTAACTTTCGTTCTATATTCTAAGTAATTACCTCGTAACTCCTCACTCTTCTCAAGCACATAGACAGCAAATTGAACGATGTTACGCCTTAAAGCATGCCTTAAAACCTCAAAAACAGAATGATCAGACAGTTTAAGTTCTTTGTGTCTAATACCTCAATCTTGAAATATATTTGTTCAAGTTTTGCTATAGAAATAGCAAGTGAAAGTCCACAAATTGCATCAACAAGTCATTAGATAATGTTGCTATCTTTTTGACCTCATCTATGCAATCGTGTGACAAAGCAAGTTGTAGAGGTCACCGGATTAATCAAGGAAATTACGGTCGAGGAAGAGATAAAAATAACCCTCAAGTACAGCATCATTGTATCTTGAATGAAGCTGCCTAGAGGTGGAGATTTAGCAGAAATTACAAGTGATATTTGAAGTAACGAGGAACGAGAGAAGAGGAAAGAAACAAACAAAGTGAATCTTTGGAAACGGGTTAGTGCAAGGCTATCCGATGAGAGTAAGATGCAGCCGAAGAGAGGATTCATGTAACACGTCATCATCAAACCCTCTAATTTTTTATCAGATCCATCACTCTTCAAGAGGGCTTGGTGAACAGAATGACAGGAAGATGAGAAGGTGGTGGTTGAATGGAGTTACAAAGACAAAGGAGAGAGGAAAGGCGGCAATCTAACTCTGCTAGGGTTGGTGAAATGAATATTTGAAATTTGAGATTTGAGAATGAGTTCTCTGATAGGTGTTGGCGGTTGAATATAGAAATGAATGAGATTTTTAACCTATTCAACTAAACTGGCAACGAATTTTAACAACATTATCTTAACACTCTCTCTAACATTCATTTTTTATTCGATGAAATATGTATATCACTTTATCTCAATTTCATTTAAAGAATGTAAACCCACACCCGCATTGATTTTAAGTTAATGAAAGAGTGAGTGTTTGAAAGAGAGTATTGTTAGCAGTGCTCCCTCCACTAACATGTTGAGATTTTGTGTGTAAGTCGATTTGGGTACCGTCACAAAATATTCCTTTTGGATCGAACACAGGCTAAGAGTCAACAACAGAAGTCTTTTTTTTTTTACTAAGAGGTGGCAAGTCTTGTATGTTTGGAGAAATTGTTACTTTTTGATCCGGTTGGACCTAAGAAGATGGTGGGTTGGCTAAGATCCATTGTATGGAGGGACAATGGAGGGATCAAGCTTTGATGTATCCGCTGCGAGTTAGGTTTTGTTGGATAGTCCTTCTCCACCAGATGGGGTGGTGTGCCTGCATACGCTCCGATGCCCAAGTCAGTGGGGGGTTCAAGAGAATGCGGTTATAAGTGAGTAAGAAGTGTCCTACCTGACCCAAGACGTAAGCAATGGCCAAGTAGGCTTGGTTGTAAGTAGACATGACTCATTTGCCTCATTTATGCATCTACGCCCTTTTTTTACAAACAAGATAACATATACATATAAAGTTGTATTAATCTTATCAATTTCATCAACAAAGCAAGTTATCTGGTTGAAAAAGACTAGGCTTAATTTGTGAGTACAACAAATTAGCAATTGTTAATACTAAAAATTAAGTACATGGAAAGACCAGCAGAAATGATGATCTTATATTTCTAATTATCCAGTTTTCTAATGTACCAATATCTGATGACCAGATATCAGAAAACAAATAATCTAACACAGTTCTTGTATGGTTAATTAAACAACTCACTTTTATTTTTTAAGAAGAAAACTAGCATTTAACTAATACATCATGTTGCTGTTTTTTGTGCAAATACAAAGACTATAACATCAACATCAACAACAAAAACAACCCTTTTGTTGATGATTTCATTGACCCTCTTTGCAAATTGAACCTGAGCAAAACCTGAGTTTGTCAAATCCACGCCAGTTCTAAATCCCGACGCAGAAAACAGAAGATTCAACAATGTTTCTGCAACACAATTAAGAAAACTAGAAGCTCCTTTGACACCTGGTAGACAAATCCCTTTTCAGCTTCAGTTCTTCGTTGTTTGAAGAAACTTTCCCATAAAGAGTTTTCTTTCAAACTGGGATTGATGCTGAAAAATGGCTCACAAGCACTTCTTGTCAAGACTCACCTGCTCATAACAACGACACTTTGAAAGTTGTATCTGCAGAATCCTCAAAACGTTGGAACCACACATATGATAACAGCTTTAAGCAGAATATGGAAGATTTTTCAGAGAAATCTACTAGACCATTAGAGAGATACATCAAGATTCAGACATTGGGATTGGTTTATTCAGAATCTTCAAACATTGGAATCAGACAATATCATAATATCATTAAGCAGAATATGGAATATTTTTCAGAGAAATCAAGGGTCATCAAGGAAAAAGTGTTGTCAGAAGTTGTGTAAAACAAAACCAGCTGCTACTGCATGCTGCTTTCTGATAATTTGAGGTGCGAGTGACTTAGAGAAAAGAGAGTAAACATAGGTTTCTAGTTCTACAGCCTTATATAGTGGCAGTAGGCAGTAGGCAGTATCAACACATATTGCAATGAAGTCCCTATTATTTCCAAACAAAAATTTGCTAGGTTTACCAAACCATCTAAAAAAATCCGTTGTACAGTAGCAACAAAAAGTAGTATAACCTAAAAGGATATGTAACATATTAATTAAAGATGTAGCAAACACTAGCCTAAATACAGAAAGCAAAATTTGACCCACCACCCATACAAGAAAATTCATTCCAATGATAGAAGCATGCAGATAGCAGCAACTTGTAAGAATTAAGATTTGGACTTGGTCAACAATCAGAATTTTTAATCCACATTCCAAATTAGAAGTTAGAACAGTAGCAAGGATTTGGGTCCATGTGTAAAAAAATGCATGCAGGGAATATACGCAATCCAATTAATGTTTCATTTTTATGTGACAGTCCATAGTTTGGACAACCAATACAAATCATTAAAGGTGCTGAAAAGAATGTACACATAGAATTTAATATTTTCCAAGCATAAAGGATCTCCAAGTAGGAAAGAATTCTTGTATGAAATTAAGACCTTGTCCAGCAGCAAGGAAATATTGAATTTGTTAGATTTCTTCAATGCGTTGCCTCTTTCGGGAAAACTGAGAAAGTTTGGGCTTCGTTTACAATATAGATTCACAGAGTAAGATGAAGTAGGACTCTTTCTGCTAATGACTAAGTTGATATAAAGTAATACTTCGACACCACATTTTAAACTCAACAAAAAGGTTACCTGTTCAGCGTGATGAGATTAAGATACGGAGGAGGAGCAGAGGCCGGCAAAGCAGCAGACATCAGAAAAGGAAGCATGCGCGGAGATATGCGAACGATAGCTCGTGCTCTTCATGCCCTTTTCAGATTCTTCAACCTACTTAGTAACCACCAATCACAAACTCTTCTTATTAGGATATATAAATGAACCTGTACAATGGTAAATTTATAAGATATATTAATTCACTAAACACACAACACGATATAACCAATACAAAGAGACAAATAACAACAAGCCATTGTAAGATATTTAAAATCATATGTCATAGATGTAAACATTTTTCTTTATATCATCTAATTAAGGTCCTCATGCTCACAACCTTATATACATAATGATCCTTCAACAACCTTGCCTAGAACACTTGTAGGGCTTTTATTCTTCTTAAGCTTCCTTAAACTACTACATTTTCTGAATGAAACATATCACAAAACCCAAAGTTTGCTACAGCTTGTTGTCAAAGTAGATCCATTGATATAATTGTCCGACAAGCTTGTTACAGCTATTTTGAATTTCTACAATCACATACTAGATTGTGAATTTAATTGATAGACATGAATAAAACACTTGGCCAATAGGATTTAAGGACCCTAAGTTGTTCCAATTTCAAACGTGGGAGGGATATATGTACTAAATGTCAAGCCATGGCCAATGTGGCTCAAAAACAGTGAGATAAATCCAAGAAGTCCAAATGTTTTGAATAAAAAAGGATTTGAACACAAGGAAATTAAAACTGGAAAAAGATAAAATATGATGCGATACAAAGTCTAGCCTTTTTCAAAGTATCAATGGTCACTCTTAACTAGAAAAAGCAGAAAAAATGGTGCAGCGTTTATAGTGACAGCCAAGAACGACACAAAACAAGTAAAAGATACATAATGAAGAGACCAGTCATACCGAACAAGCATATATCCAAAATAACTACCACAATTCCATAAAACATAAGCCAAAACAAATATGGAATAGACAACACAAAACAAATGTAAGCACTGAAATGAAAAGGAAGACATAAAAAATCGTTCATGAAGTAGAAATTCACCACAGCACACTTGACACCAAATTCTGAACCTAGAGCTTCAATCAAAATGTTCAGCAATTTGATAAGCAAGCTCCCTATATTAAGAAATAGGTTAGAACAGAAGAAATATAGCGAAAAACTCGTGTCGTGGTGCATCTAAGAGGGTATGCAATATAGGAAGAGCAAAAGCTCCAGTATTACCAGAACCAGTTATGGAAACTAATCACTACACATATAGATGAAGCCGACTAAAGGTAAGGATGTATCTATGAGAACTTGACTTGAAACAGAATAGTCGCAGTAACTCTTATGATCATGAGGAAATGAAAATTGTGCATATCAACCAAAGCTACCATATCATCACATAGCTCTGAGCACAACAAAAGTAAAATAGAGAACAGCTAACAAGTATAGTTCCAAAGTAACCACATTAAAACAAGCATACTTTCAAGTAACCCAAATTGAAATAAAGCATCATCTGAAACTCTGTAAAACAGTTTCAAAAGACCTTATAGAAGCGGTCATTTTATTACTCAAAGAGCATGACCAAACCTTCGTTTAAGTCATCAAATTAAGATGATTACAACATAAACCAAATCTATCTAGCTGCTCTAAGAAAAGTATTCTGCTAATTCAAATCGCAGAATTTTACTCTTATGTTTAAGCTTTAGGGTTTGAGGTTTGAACATCAGATAGCCCAGTCAAAACATCCTTAACAAACTTAATCAAAGAACAAAGACCCCCTAAGAAATTATGATCAATAGCACCTTTAGCATCAACCACATGAGCAAAATCAACAAGCTTAACAACAGCACGTGCACTCTTCTTCTCATTTTCCTTTTCATCTTTCTCATAAACCACAAGAACAGAACACGAATAAAAATGAAAAATAGTTTGAACTTCAAACCATTTCTTAAGCTCCAGTAATTCCTCCAAAACAGGAACGAAAACCCTAGACCCAAAAACACAATCAGGTTCATCAACAGTACCGTCCGAAGAAACAAATTTCCTCAAAACCAACATCACATCATCAACAGATAGATCCATAAGAAACTTTTTATGAGGCTGCCATAATTGATTAGTGGGACCCACTGACCTCAAACCGGAGATTCTAAACCCTAATTTGATAGTAGAAGATTCTCGATCTTTCTGGAGGCATTTCCGGATGTAATCTTCGGAGGACTGTGGGTGCCATGTTCGTGAACCGATCTTGATATCAACGACGGCAGGGTTGGTGTAATTGCTGACAATGTCTTCTAAGACGAGGTGGGGATGTAGACCGGATCCGTCGGAGGCGTCGATGGTTTCAGTGCCGTGAAAAGAAGGGAAGAATTTGAGAGTGTTGGAGGGAATGCGTGGATCGGAATAGAGGGAAGTGTAGAAAGCAAGTTCATTGGAACCTCGTTCGTCGTCTTGAAGAGGTTTGTAGAACTTTCCAGAATCGTCTATTAGAGGACCTAGGATTCCGTTTTTTGCTTGGTGACCTGCAACTTGGTGCTCCGGGATTTTCAGCTTCACCATTTTGCTCCAGAAGCTGTATCCATAGAACACAAATAACAACAACAAAAATTGTCAAAAAAATGCTTACCACCATCATCAAGTTCTTAGTCTGCAGCATGCATGCTTACGTAGAAATGAAAACCAATGAATAAACCATCACCCTAGTCCATAAACAATAACACTTTTTCCAATTTAGTCCCTAAACTGTATAAATCCAATAAGTAGTCGTTAAATATATAAAAATTTGTCAATTAATCCCTAACAACCTATAAAGCATCGACACAGACACAGGACAACGACACTCCTCGACACCGATAATAATTTGAAAAAGTGACATAATTCAGTGTAATTATAGGTGTCAGTATCGTGTCTGTGTTGAAATGGGCGTGTGTCTGACACTGAGACACACATAATCCGAGGAGTGTTGCGCTTTATAGCTAACAGCTTAAAAAAGAGACTAAATTGACAGATTTTATATAGCACTGCCAATCATATTTACGACTAAATTGAAGAAAGGGTGATAGTTTAGAAACTAAATTGATGGTTTATTCGAAAACCAATAGGATCTAATCCAAAGAATAAAAGGCTATCTAAGAAGCATATGCTTACATTTCAATTTCATGCAAAGTGTGACGCTCAAAACTTAAAAACATGAGTCGATGAAATTCAAATGTGAATGCACAAACCAGATTCACATAACAACAACAAAATCCCCATCGGCAATGCACAGATTACTTACAATGTCCAGATTTCCCAATTTTGAAGAAATCCAAAAAAAAAAAAAAAAAATGGAGTTATTGATTTGTGTTTTTGAATTACCTTGATGTTCGGTAATTAGCAGACTGAGGCGAATCGGGAGGGGTTGGTTGGTGGCCGAGGAGGGTTGAAGACGAGAGAAGGAACGATGGCGTGATTATGGTCACATGTGATGGGAGAGTTTGAAATTATGTGTTGATACAGTTCAAGGACAATCATCGCTGTTAAGTGAATAAGAAATGACTCCTCACTTTAGTCTTAATATAGAAAAATTGCAAAATATTCCATGAATATAGACTTGTTGACCAATTTAGTCTCTGAATATAAACTTTGTTGGGCAATTTAGTCTTTGAATGTAGACTACGTTGATCACTTTAGTCCCTGAAATTGACGAACAGAGTCTACATTCAAGGACTGTTTTGCAATTTCTCTGTATTCAGAGACTAAAGTGACTACTATTTTCTCATTCATGGACTAAAGTGACTACTATTTTCTCATTCAGGGACTAAAGTGATTAATTCTCCAACAATTGTATTGTCTCCAGTTTGAATATCAATGCAAAATATGTCATTATTTGTAAAATACCAATCTAATTGTCTAACATTTTTTTTTCTTTGTCAAAATAATCGTCACTTTAAAATATCAATGCATTATTTTTTTTTCACTATTATATATTTATTTATTGAATTTCATCCAACTTAATTAATTACTCCATTAATTACAATTAATAAGTGTATTTAGTAAATGATATTAGTTTTATTATTAAAATCAACACAATTAATAATTTCTTAAAAATCGTATGCAGACTTTAAACGACTATTATTTTACGCGAAAGCTGATCAGATCCATCACAGACTCTAAAAAGTACTTACATTTTTTCCAAGTTATATTTTGTCAACTTTACCTATCTCAAGTTAAGCAACTAATCCATTTTATATATAAAGAGGTTACTTTTTATTATGTGTAACAAATGGATTTTGATGAGTCTGTCTAAAGTGATTTACTAATGATTTGAAAATCTTATTTAATTTATAGATAAATCTAATATACATAGACTCCCCAAAAAATTTACTTTATTCTCAAAGTAAAATCAGTTGTAAACATATCTTTTTTTTAGAGTTTTATTGATAGGAACAATATTAACAAACAAACTCATCTTGTGGAAAAAGTTGAAAAAACATGTATTAAAGAATGAACGAAAAATTAGCCAGCCAAAACAACACCTAAGATTAGCCAGTGTCAATGAAGATTGAAAAGTATGCTATGTGTGTGCTTCATATCTTTCTACCTTTAAACAATTTTTACTTATAGTTATACCCGTTTATTTTTTTAATCTGCAAAAATACTTTTAGTTATACCCTAGTACTATTAGTCAGCCAAAAAAGATCAAAGCAGCAAATGAAATACACACCTAAGATTCAATTTTGAGATACATGTAGTATGATACAAAAGTGAACATGTTTTGCTACCAAATAACAACAAAGAGCTGAAAACTATGATTTCTTTCTTTACACGAAATGGTTCAAGAACGCATGACTTAGGACTCTTTTAAGCTCTTTTTGAAGACCATGAGACAGGATTAATCTTTAGAGTTTGAACCAATCTAGGGATATGCAAAGATATGTCAGCTGCGGAGTTGACAGTCAGTCAACCTGGAAAAACAATAACGAAAACTCATAAGCGTCGCAATAAAGAACAATCAAAGATGAGAAGAGAAATCATTTCATGTTACCAAACTGCTCAAATTGACATCAAAAGATAAATTGAAAAGCTTTGAATTCCACATCACAAAATTTTAGTGGTAAATGATGCATAACACATACCTTTGAAGCAGAGACTGGTTTGATTGATGAGGTGTTGTGCAACAGCCTCAGCCATTTGAACGCGCTCAAGTTTAAAGAACACAAGAACGTGAAAATGTCATACATAATTAATTTGTAAAAGAGTTATAAGATATAAACAATTTTCATAGATAAGGATTGACCATCTCCAATAAAAGTGTTTTGAAACCTTAAAAAAGATCTAACTGAAAATCAGTTCCATCAAGAAACTCTTTTGCAGCGTACCGCATGTCTAAACAAAATATTCGAGTTATTTTACAAAAAAGTTATGTACTTGATAACCACTGGCTTGTTAAAGCTAGTATGATAGTTACGAGATCCTTAACAAAAATTGGACAACGGATTAGGAACAATACCGCATGTCAATCCACTGCAATAGTACGAGATTTTCTCAGTGATTTTTATTGCAAACTGTAAAATGGTGAGCCAAGCACTACCAACATCTTTTAAGAAAGAGACATCTTATTCTGTTAGGATTAGGAACACTTATTCATTAAGAAATAAGTGGCAAGTTTTACAGGCAGCATTGACATCGCAAGTTTCATCGATCCAAATGCTGGAAGCATTAGTTTTCAAATAAAGTGTAATTCCATATACTGCACATGCACCTGAATAGGAAGAGATTTTGGAACTGGTGAAACAGTCAGTGGCCCATAGATGATACTGCTACTCAAAATTGCAAAGTTTGGGAAGTTTTTCGAAATGAACTTCTCTGCGGGCACTTTAGTTTTTCCATAAACATATACTGGAACTAATGAGAAGAAACATGAATTGCAATTTAGCTAAAATCAAAACGTAAATGAGAATGGATATGGATAAGAAATGCAATAAATCGACCACGATAAGATTGGTTTACCTTGATCTGTGGAGAGATGAATGAGAAGAGTACTGTTCTGTTTAAAGCTTTGCAGCCATTTTAAGAGGGATGACGGCACATTATCAGGATCGATTTCATAAGCACGAGGCATTGAGATATCACCACAATTAACAACTACATTAGGCTGCCAATCACAAACCAACACAATTGTCATTCTGATAATGAAACAAGTAACAGAAAATGTTCTATAAAGTTGTGAAATGATAGGACGCGATCCTTAATCTATCCAACTTATAGATATTTGAAAATTTGTTACATAAAAGACCAAATATGTTTTATCTCTTTATTTCTGCGAGATCCATGCGTTTGCGTAGCACACAAACACATGTGTGATCCATATTCATATTGTGATACTGGTATAATGAGTGCTATCAAGTTGATTATAAGAAAACTAAGTCTGTAACTTCAAAAGGACGTAGCATTTGAATTTTTTTAATTAATTTCAACTTCAAGGATGAATTAAAGTATGGGCTGCTAATTGGGGAAGCCACACATAGCCTCAATATCAAACAAGAAGAGGCATGGTTATCAAAATTGTCCTAAAACCAATCAGTATAACTGAGATCAAAATCCATTTATTACAATTTTAAGTATTCATAATTCATGTAAGATTCACTAAGAGAGCAGTTAGTGCATGTTAAAGGTGAAGGGAAGATAAAATGTGTCCATTTTAAACTAGCAAATAAGAAGACGTGTTCATTTTTACTTGCTAACAAGCATATGAGAGACTTTTGAAGTGAGTCATTGTAACAAAGAGAAGATAAAAACTAGCTAAGTTTATATGCATTTTCGGAAATAATGAAAACAGGTCTTTTAACCGTATCTTTTTTGTTTCATGACAAGTAAAACTAACACAACCAAGCCCGTCTAGCTCAGTTGGTAGAGCGCAAGGCTCTTAACCTTGTGGTCGTGGGTTCGAGCCCCACGGTGGGCGATTTTCTTTTTTTTTTGTTTTATTGTGCTCAAGCCACATGTAATAAAAAAAACAACTAAAACTAAGACAAATTTAAGAAATAAAAAATAATTTTACAAAGCAAACAGCATTAATTTTCCTACTTTGTAAAAGTAATTTTGATATTTTAATATGAGAGAAAATTATACCTTTAAAAGATTGGTATAATTAAACAAAATCTTGATTTTTTTAATGAAAAAAATATATATTTGTTAAAAATTTAGACATAATTTTATCTCAAACATTAACATATATGATTTCCATTTATACAACTAATCTTACAAAACCAAGTCAATTTGCTAGACGCTCATCCATACTACACACATACAATAACATATTTGGATAAACAATATAATATTTTTTGTATACTCATCCTTAAGTTCCGGTTCAGGGGTTTCTAGGTTTTCTTCTTTTTCATGGTTTTGTCTAGTTTCCTCCGTCTCCTAATGTGCTTCTAATTGTTCTAGTACCTTGGACGAGATAGATCTAGATCTAGCACGTTCCCAACACCACGCTAGCAAGCACGCTTCAGACCCTCGGATCACTTCTTCTCAGTCTTCGCAATCTGCTGTCCCAGCTCGAGATCCTGAAAAAGCTAAATGAGTTAAACCTGCGCATGGTTTTATCAAGGTAAATAGTGATGTTAGTCTTGCTTACCACGATCATTGGGGAGCTGGTGTTATTGCTCGTTCTGATATCGGTGTTGTGGTAGCTGCTTGTACGAAGCTTCGCCCTAGATTCAATTGTGCGAGCACAACAGAGGCTTGGGGGATGTATCAAGCAGTAAAATTTGCAAGAGGTCAAGGGTTTAGATGTGTTCATTTTGAAAATGACAATCAAAGATTAGTTCGTTTACTTCAAGGTCGAGAGGAAGAACAAAGTTCTTATTTGGGTTCTCTAATTCAGAGTATTAAGTCTTTGTTACCATCCTTTAGTATGTATAACTTAACTCATGTTAAAAGAAGTGGTAATGCATTGGCCCATTGCTTGGCCCATCTAGCAACCACTGGACTTAATTCAAAAAAAAATATGTTCTAGCACCTTGTCTGTTTCCTGATCCAAGTCATCATCCTCCTTTGAGTTCAAATTCATAATTACCTTTTTTAGGTGGTTCGAACTTCCACTTCTTGTGGCTAGACCTTCCAACATTTCTTCCATCGTTTCTTTACAATCCACCTCCTTCACGTCTCCAGGGAAGGTCATTGTGTTGAACACGTTAAACTTAATTTGTTCATCATGGATCCTTAGTAATAATTCTCCTGCTTCCATGTCGATCTTTGCCCTTTCTGTAGCGAGGATAGGCTTCCTAGTAACAGTGGGCACTTACTGTCTTCTTCCATGTCCATGATTACAAAGTTTATTGGAAAGACAAACTTATCCACTTGCACCAAAACATCTTTAATCACACCATAAAGGGTTTTTACCGACCTATCTTCTAGAGAGAGGGTCATTCTTGCAGGTTTAACTATTATATCATCCAACTTTTTCATCATCAAAAGCGGCATTAGGTTAATACTTGCTCTTAAATCGCACAATGCCTTTCCTATGTGAAACATCCTGGATTTTTTTTTCTTCGGAGGGACCTTGTTTTGTGATAGGGTACTACATTCCTTGGTGGGTAATATCGCTTCTTCTTTCTGTAGCCCCTTTTTCTTAGATAGGAGTTCCTTCATGAATTTCGCATAAATGGAAATTTTCTTTAGTGTCTCGGCTAATGAAAATATTGATTTGCAAGCCTTTCAACAATTCAATGAATTTCTAAAACTCCTTTTCTTCCTCTTTATCTTTTCTTGTTTAATTCGGATAAGGCATCTTAATGTAGTTGGGTAGGTCCTTCAGCTTATCATTTTCCGCTAGAGTCTACTTTTTATTCATCCGCAAAATAGAGTCCCTATCAATTAATGATTCACTAGGAGAATGATGTTCTTTCTCTGTGTTATTCACACCTTCTTCTTGTGTCCCATCTAGTGTTTTCTCCTTCGGTCTCCTCTTAACTACCAAAGGTGTCAAAACCTTTTTACCCCTTAATTCAACAACCTTTCCTGTTTGGTTGGAGACCGAAATTTTCTCTAATTTTTGAGATATTTATTATAAGACCTTTAAAAGATTCGGTCAACTGAGTTAATCTCTCTTTGTGTCTTTGGATAGTCTCTCTTTGTAATTTAGTGATTTATCATATGCTTCCTTGAATGATTTGCATAAGGTGCATAAAAGCATTTTGGATTGAGAAATTTGGGGTATCAAGTGATATGTGTGAACTACTTTAATCGATTATGTTATTCAGGTGAAAACGTCCATTTTTCCTAATTTTAAGAACATCATAGTCAAATATCACTAGTTACTAGTAAAACAAATTGCCTTATTGAAAATATCAACAAACCTTGATAACGACAATGAAAACTTGATGGACAATTTCAATGGGTGTACCAAATTGTTACCAAGTAATAAAGTAATTGAGTGTCATATCTACATGGATTGTTGTTCCAACTAGACAACTAGTGTTACTTATTTAAAACTGAAAATAAAAATGAAAACAATAAATAAAAGCGGTAAATGGGGGTGTTTTTGCAAGTTAAGTCTGACCGCGTAGAGCGATAGTGAAGTAGTAACCTCATTTTGATTGTAGAATGTTAGCGGCAGTCCCCACTATTTCTATGTTGGATTACAGTAATAGTCAGTTGTTCAGGGATTGGCTAAATGGTACCCATTTAAGTGATGAGTTTGTGGGGTGACTATGCCCTTCTAGTTGTTGAGTTGCATCAGATTCACATGTGGGATAAGGAACTATACGGTCTTAGGGTCGTCAATCCTAAAGTGGTTATGTATGCATTCATTAGTTTGTAGTGTGGGGTCGTAATCTCTCAGAGGTAATTGAAACAAAGAATAAGAATCCTAAATTGTCATCTATAGGCTCTCCATAATCAGTGAATCTTAGAAGTACATCAACATACGCTATCTTACCTTAGTATTTCTACAAACAGTTGTCCCTATGTCGTATACCTTATTAAGGAGAAAAGGATAAAGTTACTATGCAACGTTCAGAATAGGATTCTGACCTATTTCTCAGTTCATACATCTTATCTAGGTATGTCACCTCCCTAGGTCTAATGAAAATATTAAGACCTTTGCATAATAAAATTAAACAGGACACGTAAAATAACTGAATAAAAGACTTAATTAAAATTAATCTAACAGCCAGGGCACATCCCCTCAACTCGGCAGTGCGTTTTTGCCTTTTTCTTAGTTTTTTTAGTGTTGTTTTCTATGAAAATTGTCTTGAGACTTGGAATAGAATTTATCCTCTCTGTAATGTCTTCAGAAGCCTCTTAAGGCTTCATTCATTATCTCCCTAAATCATCCTAAGAGGTTTTGTTTTGCCGATTTGCATGATTTTGCTTTGAATTACATCAGAATCACCTAAGTCCTGATTGTTTTCGGGAAAACTATAATTACATGACTCGAAGTGAAAACATTACAAAATGTCCCAAAAACCATAGATAATTCTTTTAAAACTCCTTTATATTGGATAAAAATCTAAATAAACTAATTATGTTGAAAATAACGTAAGATGATATGTCATTAATTGAGAACATAGCTACACGAAACTCTTCCTTATAATAAAAGGAGTTGTAAGCAAAGCATTATCATCATCGGTAATAGAATGTCATATAACAGTAATCACCGGCTCTGTAACACTGTTTTTCTTTTGAAAAAAAATCCATAAAATAATTCTTAGCAACCATACTCACACTTCAATTCTCACTTACCCTATTACCATGATCATCTTCAAGAGAGGTAATTCGGTTTATTTTATTTCTAATTGTAGTAGAGACATGCAAAAATTTATTATTTCGATCATCATCTTTGTACCAATGTGTCTTTGCCCTTTGATGCCGATATGCATCATCTTGCACAAGCAATTGAGTCATTCACTTTCACAAGGTCAAGGACGTGTTAGTATATTATTGATTGCCATATATGGACCCATCTTTTTCGTAAGTGCAAATTTTTACTTCCTTCATTTCACAATAAGTATCAATTTAATAAAAAAAATTTGTTTTAAAATGAATATCATTCTTATATTTTACTGTAAATTTAATTATATTTTTTTTCGATTGTACCTCTAAATCTCTTTTTTTTTTTTGAGCCAGGTAGCCTAGTGGCTAGAATTCACCTTATAAGGTAAATAAGTGGGGTGTCCGAAGTTCGAACCTCGACCCCTGCATATAATAATGCATTGTCCTACCAACTGAGCTATGTTCACAGAGATTGTAAGTCTAAATCTCTAATTAGTAATTTTATTATATTTCCTTATACACATGTAAAAATCTTGAGAAATAGTCATTTTGAAATAGAACTATTAAACCTCTAGCAAGAACTATTCTAGCAACAAACAACCAAAAATCTACACCAATACCATGAAGTAACTATGAAATAAAACAAAATAGGGAAATATAAAAACTGAATCACTTCAGCCAAGCACCGAAAACCTGCAAAATCAGAAGCATCAAACTGTAAACTGAAACAGCAGTAGTAAATGACAATAAGGAAAATGGATGATCTCAATTTTTCAATGGTGTATATTTTCACATTTTTTCCTTGATTTTTTTTTTTTTTTACATTTGAAAGGATCTTAATCCGACAATAACACGTAGGATTTTGCATCATATTATCATTTTATTTTATTTCTCTTGCATTTTTTAATCGTTCAATTATTTCATGTTGATGATTGTTATGTACTAAGTCAAACTTACTCTGAAAAATAAATATTTTATTAGCTAAAGTGGTATTTTCTTCAAAGATATTATGATTGCTTTTTGTCCAATCAAAATGTACATTCAATTCAGTGAGTCGAAACCATTTTGAACAAAACGTTCGGATTATTAAGTGACCATCAAATACTTTTTTTGTCAATTAGGGATTGTTTTGTGAAAGTGTTGAAATGAGTTTTGTTATTTGAATTTGCTTGAGACTCTTAATAGTAAGAGACTACACATCTCCATCAAACATTATAAAACATTACATATGTGGATCAACCCTCTTATATCCAACATTGAATTCATTGATACATGAGATTTAACTAATCAGATTTGAGTTCAACAATCCTCATTTCAAATGTGACTCTTCAACATCATATACTTGTATTTTACACAAAAAGAACACTCACTCTCGCTAATCAGGACTCTGATACTATTTGTTGTGGAGTTTGAGGGAATACCAGAAGGTGACAACAAACCAATGATTCAAGACTATAAGAGAGATGCAACATCCCAACCTAAAATCTTAAATATTAAATGTATGAATTACATCTCTTATATATTTACATTGAACTTATTCATCATCGATATGAGACTTAATTATCCACACTTAAACCTCAATATACATATTTATCTTATTTTTTATAACTTATAATCATTTAAAAAATATACATAAAAAATAAAATACACCCTAACTTAAAAAAATTTATGTAGTCCCCGTGAATATATTATTGTATGCAGGGGTCGGAGTTCGAACCTCAAACACCCCACTTATTCATTTTAAAAAAGGTAAATTCTAACTAATAGGTTATTCGACAAAAAAAATTGATGTAAAATACCATTTCTTTTATCAAAATTCCCAAAATAATTGTATATAACCACTTATATACAACTCAGATTTTCTGAATGAGATTAACAAGGATGCACATGTTATGTCACCATCTTGCTAGTAAAATCAATCTTAAATCACAACAGTGAAATCACATGTAGATTTCCCACGTAAATTCTTATCGTACGGAAAATGATGTCACTAATATAATGAATAAACTGTAAGTTTAATCTTTATATGTTGTCACAATAATATGTAAACCAATGAAAAATATAAAAACATACTTTTTTTTTGAGGAAATATAAAAACATACATAAATAGATCATTTATTAATATGTTTGGTCTTTAAAAAAATATGTCTTTCAAATGGTATCCATAAAATTAAGGGTTAAGTATGTTTTTAGTCGCTACAAAATCACAAATTTTTAAGTTTAGTTTCTACAAAATTTTAATGGTAATTTTAGTATTCGATAATATTGTAATTTGTAAGAATTGAAATTTGTATGAATAGTTCCTCCAAAATAGTCTCTATAAAATGTAGATAAGAACTAAAAATGAATAAATTTTTTTGTAGAGACTAAACTTAAAAGTTTATGATTTTGCAGGAAGTTAAAACATATTTAACCCTAAGGGTCTGTTTGGTTGCAAAAAGAAAGTGTGAGGAAAGATAGTGAAAGGAAAGATTGTATAAGGAAAGAAAATGAGTGGAAAATAAGAGGATTGATTTGGTTGTTTGGTATAAGAGAAAGTAGAGAAGAAAGTGAAAGGAAATTAAGAAACATATATTTTTAGTAATTGACATATATAACCCTTAAAAAAATAATTGATAGGTTAAAAGAAATTCATAATTATATTTAGTTATTTACTTCTACATATTTATTTTATAAAATTTAAATACAGTTAGTAAGTTAGCTACTGTGATTTAAAAATTTTAAAATTTAACTACTAGTACAAGCTGTATATTCATAAAATTTATAATACACTATGTTAGTAATTTAACTAAAGAAAGATGTATATTCACCAAATTTATAGTTAGTAATTTAAATATAAGTACAAGCTACTAGTACTATCCTACTACACCACTATGTTGACTATTGTTATTTTTAGAAAGTTAAAACAATATGGTAGTAAGGGCTATATTGTCTTTTTAATAAAAAAAAGTTTGCTCCCTCCACTTTCTCCTCATACTTGAATGGAAAGTATTTTGATGTGGACCCATGTGTCTCATTCTTTCCTTTGCCACTTTCACTTGTTCCAAACTATGGAAAATGTTTCTTTCCACAATCTTTCTCTCCCCTCACAATCTTTTCATAGAAACAAACACACCCTAAAATTAATGACAAAAGACATACTTAGAGTCCAGAGATACTTTTGAAATTTGAAAAAAATTCAGAAACTATAAAGAGTTAAAGATATCGTCTCAATCATTTAGTGATGAAAATGATTGTTTACTCCTAATATAATAGAGACCAATGTCTCGGCTAGTTGTTCAATTCTTGCTGAGCTGAGCTTGACTACACTACAAAACCTTCATAAAGAGGCTTGAATGTGACATGATATATATGAAAACAACCAAGAGTACATTTTTAGCTGTTTTCACTTCAGTTTCTATGCTATTACAATTAAATTTTCAGATCAAGATCTCAGTTCTCATATTAAAATTATATAGTTTACAAAACAAACACATAAAATTAAGAAATAGATCTGTCAATGCTTCAAGATTGTCCACTAGTTTGGTGTATTTGTATTCTCTTAATTGTATTATTTCATTATTATACTGACAAGAGTCGGTTTTGGAACAATTTTAGATTGAAGACAAATGATTAAGTCCTTTTTTAGGGGTCCTACCCTGCAAATAATGGTGCTCTTTTTGAGTCTTATTACCACTTTTTAATTAAGGTAAAGCTATGATATAACCAAGAATCTTGCACACTTTCTTAAATTAATCTTGCTCTCCAGCATAATAATTTTGGCACTAGGATTTGAGATTTGATTTCATTTTGTCACTTTAGAGTGCATGTCCCTAGGCATCACATTAAATCTCTTTTGTTATTATTCAAATATGTTGAAGAGTATACCTTTTTTTTTTTTTTTTGTGATCTTACTTATATGGTGAATAGAGCATATTTTCACACCTTCCAGAGCATGTATAGGTCAGAATTTGATTCAGGAAACCTAGGCCCATATATGACATGAATTTGACTCTGTAGTATTAATCAGTGTATTCTGTATACCATATGACCATATGTTGATGGTCTGACGGATACAGAGGTCTATAGTATACTATAAATATTTTGACTAATAAAAAGTACACCGTTACACAGACACAGTATGAAATAAGCTGATTATTTTTTTATGCAAGAAAGGAGAAAAGAAAACCAAAACAGTATTATTTATACAATGTTGAATATCCGAATGTGTATCAAAAAATATGTTCTGTATGCAATTTTTATTTCATTATTACTTGAAATTAAAAGTTTGAAACACTACCGTGAATTAGTTTGATAGATGGTCACAGTTAATTAATATTTAAAACTATGTAAAAACTTTAGCACCGAGCCACCGACTCACAATATTTAAACAAAATTATTCTCGTTATTTTAAAATTGAAGTGATAAGAAAGTAATATATTCAACTAATCAATTATCTTCACTAACAAAAATAACAAATGACGACTAGTAGCTGGTTTCCTCCGAAGTTTTCTCTAGGATAGCTGAAGTTTGAGGGTGAGTTCTATCGGATAAAGCTAATGATTAGAGGCATCAGGGCGCAACGCCCTCAACCTATTCTCAAACTTTAAATATGTAGGATGGTGTGGTTGCTCTATTGAGCCATGCCATGGAATCAAGAGCTTCAAATGTGTCATTTTTTGGTAAGCAGAACCGTCCATGCTGGATGAATTGGAAGTTGGGTTACGGAGCCCAATTGCATGCTAACTTAGACACCTGAAGGGTGTTGGTCAAATAAGACAGTAAAACGGTGGTCATGAAAGTCGAAATCTGTTAAGGAGTGTATAACAACTTACCTTCTGAAACAACTAGTCCAAAAAATATATAGATGATGCTAAAGCACGCGACCTATATCCGGCCCTATTGAACGTTTCAAAAAGTTGGTAGTAGCGTCGTTTTTTTCATCTTCTTTCTTTTAATGGAAATGGGTACTTTACTCCCTTGTATGATTTCATTAAGCTTTAAATTCAAGATACAGAGGGTCTAGATCAAAGTAGAAGTTCGAAATTGAGTTTCTACCTCGTCATTCTTGAGTAATATTTACTTGTGTGATTTTTAAAAGTCATAATGAATTAATCTAGCAAAGTATATTCTCTGATTATCTGAGGGCACGTGAGAGGTAAATAATGCATGCAATTCTACCCAAGAGAAGGTAGATCCATGAAATTAATAAGAAGGTACATAGCAATTCAGCTGAAATCACGGTTCTTGTTGTTTTCAAGCTAACTAAGTTTGGTTTGTCTACACTCTAGTTGTCTTATTGCAAAAAATTTACTTATACTCCGAATGTTAACGATACATATTCAAAATAGAGAAAGAGAGAATAGAAACAATGATGGAGGCTAGAGTTTCATAGAATATTAATAGTTTAATATTACAAAAAGGTTGTTAGAGGAGTAATATATAGTAAAATCTAATAGACTTCAACTTACTAATATAGAGGTTCAATTGCTTAAGTCCAATATTTTATTATCTAACGATAATTATTTGAATATATTATATCAATTTATGACCTTTATTCCCAAAGATTAGATCATCATCTTAGCTAAATCAATTAAGAGATCAGCATCATCACTAATTAAAGTTACAACATGAGGAGAAACAAATGATGAAGTACAAAGAAACATTCTAATATTACGGGTCGTATACTATTAATAGAAGTAAAATTGTTACATTATGGAACTTCCACCATCCCACATTTGGTATTGTTTACTCATGCACTTCATTATAACCTTCCACTAAGGCATAATAGAACACCTTTTTTTGGGTACAAAAGGCATAATAACACTTTAACCCATAACATAACATATTTATCGATTATCTATTTTTATGAATGTATCACTTTTTGCCTCCACGAACGTGCAGATTCTTACTCTATTATTTAGCATTAATTTGGTTGATTACAAACATAGATACCCAATGTGAGCCCTTATATCATTGAGTTTGAGGCATGGATTCAACTATTCATGCTCTGGCTTTATAAAGTATCCCACACCTTAACTTTTCTTTTATCTTTCTTGCAAACTCAAGCAATATATAATCATTTTTACCCAAAAATAGATGTATGAAACAATATTATATAATTGTACCTTCCAATAAAAGATAACTTTTTGTCACACAAAAATGAGTGTTCAAATTTATACACATCACCTTTACACTTCATTAATTTACGATAAACTTACGTATCCGATGCCGTAAGTTTGACACTTTTTTCATGATCATTTTTCGTTTTTCTTTTTCAAATTTTCATTATTTATGTTACATTTTATTTGTACCGTTAACCTATAAGTTATATCCATCGTTGTCTGTCATTTATATTTTACAACTATAAGTACCACAATCCACATATTTAACTCCACAACGATATTCAAATTTTTTTTTATCAAATGTTCACACAAGAGATAAACGATTCATTGGTATGGGTTCACGAATTTGAACCTTGTTGTCTAGTGAAGATATTTTTGTGAAAATATTAAGTTCTAAGAGTTCTTGAATTTAAAATTTAGATTTAAAGAAGAATAATTAAATTGAGGAAATTTCCTATTCATTAGATTGATTTGAAGTAGAATTTCCCCACAAAAAGTAGGCCTACAAGACCAAATGGAGTACAGTAGGTTATCATGTTCCCACTTCAATTTGTCACCCCACTACATTCGGTACCTCTTGAGTGCCCCATACCCTGATAATACACCTTACAACCATACCCTAAAATAATAAATAAATAAAATCTTTCAACCCCAAAAATAAATAAAATTCCCATAAGGTAATAACTTTTTTTCTTCCACTTATATATAGTACTACTCACTCCCTATCACAAGACACCACTATCTCAACTCAACCATGAAAATCCCAATTTTTCTAACACCTTTCCTTCTCTGCCTCTTCATCTCCCTAGTCCAAGGACAAACCCCAAAATGTGACATCCAAGATGATGGTTCAACACTCAAAGTGTTCCATATCTTCAGCCAATGTTCTCCATTCAAACCATCAAAACCAATGTCATGGGAAGAAAATGTCCTACAACTACAAGCTAAGGACCAAGCTAGAATGCAATACTTGTCCAGCTTAGTTGCTAGGAAATCAGTTGTACCAATTGCATCAGCAAGACAAATCATACAAAGTCCAACATACATTGTTAAGGCTAAGTTTGGTACTCCACCTCAAACTTTGCTTTTGGCTTTGGATACTAGCAGTGATGCTGCTTGGATTCCTTGTTCTGGTTGTGTTGGTTGCTCAACATCAAAACCTTTTTCTCCTGTTAAGTCCACAAGTTTTAGGAATGTTAGTTGTGGTTCTCCTCAGTGCAAACAGGTTAGTAATTAACATACTCAACACTTCTCTTCTGCTTAGATATTTTTTTTCTTTCTTGCATCTTTATTAGTTCTTTTACACTTTTTTGAAACCAACATTTTTTATGGCATTGGAATGTTTGGATCTCATTGTTTTGACTATATAATATGATATTGATTGTGACCTGTATATATAGATAGAAAAGTATTTAAATTGTCCTTCTAATAAAGTGTGTATGTGCTAATATCTAGTGATATATTTTAACTTAATTTGATCTGAAGTGTATAATGTTGACAATGTTAAAACTTCTTGGAATTTAAGAGTGAAATTATTAACTTAAGCTATGCTATTGGTAAAATTACTTGAAGATTATTAGTTTCTTTTCTCTTGTTTCAATATTATTTGTTTCTTTTTACTCAAAAAAAGTGAATTATTTGTTTCTTTATCTCATCACACAAAACTACATAATACTATATCTCACCACCAAAATGAGTCACCAAAGACATAATACTATATCTACAAGAGCTCTTGAACAATGAAACCCTTAATAATGTGTGTATCAAAATCAACATATATTTGATAAATGAACCAAATTTGGTTGATGTGTAATGTGTTGACTATTGATGAACCAAAATCAAAACAATATACATTTGATAAAATACATACTCTTAATAAAATATAAACAAAAAGATAATTGAATGTGACACATACGTCAATTTTTCAATTCTCATTTTTGTTTATATTGTAGTTTAATATAAAATTATTGTTAGAAAATTTAAACATAATTGGCTAATTTTAGTGAAGACTATGGTAAGTTCACATTGAGTTAAAACCAACGATAGAATCAGATTGTTCATACGTTATTTAATATCTATTTTTTTATTTAATGTGTTATTTCTAACTCAACAAATCAAACTATGCATGCACTCTCATATATATATATATATATATATATAATGAGAAGTGTTAGCAACACTCACTTTTGAACATTCTCTCTAATACTCGCTATTTTATTGGTTTAAATTATTGTATATCTACATTTTTGAAATAGAGTTCATACAAAGTGGTGGGATATACGTTGATTTCATCCAATAAAAGAGTGAGTGATAGAGAGTGTTGAAAAGTGAGAG
>Ga0315914_1003082_pt1 | contig 25438 bp, 15 predicted proteins | sample MpolenodulesMG_FD_203920 | JGI IMG/M metagenome (GOLD analysis project Ga0315914, IMG submission 203920) | Medicago polymorpha root nodule microbial communities from Los Angeles, California, United States - elongated nodules | ecosystem: Host-associated > Plants > Roots > Nodule | place: USA... | reverse complement strand
TAGAATAATCTTTTATCAATACTTTTGTTCTAGACATGGAACTTAGGTTGGTAATCACTTTGAATATTGGAACTTAAAGCTTTTGTATCATTGTATAGTTTGGGAAATCGACGATACAACGATACAATCGACTATTGGACCATTTAATAGTGTGAGACAACGACAATTAAACGATCCAATAGAAATCACGATATCATTTGGACACGAATGATGTTGTTGAGCAATATGTGATAATATCGATTCATAATTAGAATCCACAACCCAAATCTGAGAATACGTACAAGTAAGTTGATGAAGTTTAATCCCAGCATACTTATTTCTCTGTTAACTCTCGTCCCATTTATAAATTCTTAGTTTGATAGTTTATGAAACAAAATCATCGGAAAACCCTAGCTCAGAACGATATCGATTGTTGAACATCTTAGAATATCGCACCAGTCCCTGTGGAGACGATAACATAAATACTTACTTTTGATACTACATCAATATATACGGACGCAAATTTTTATGTATTGATAGGGGAAAGTAGATGCGTTAAAATTTTGAAAACTTGTGATTATTTTCAAAATATCAACATTAATGTAGTGTTTCTAAATATATTTTTATTTTAAATGCAAAAGATCGTTAAATATTTGCATTGCACTCGTTGTGATTTTTATGTGCATATATACATGTGGAAGCAAACTTTTATGTATCTATATATGAAAATTGAAATGATAAATTTTTGAAAACTCGTTATTATTTTCAATATATCAACATTATTTTATTGTAGTGTTTCAATTGATAACATTTTTTTTTAATTTTATATGCAAAATTGCGCTGCATATTTGCATTGAACTTGACGTAGATTTTAGGGTTAACACTTAACAGTGTTTAACCCCATGCAATATAGGTCATTTTCGGGTTTGTCCCCTGTAATATTTTTTTTTAGATTCGGTCCTTGTATTTTTTTTTTGTTTCAAAATACCCCTAGGTCATCTGACTGTGCATATTCGCTGATGTGACACGTTGAGTCACCTATTTCTGATGATGTGGCGCGTTAACTGTATAATTAATTTTGTTTTTCATTTTTTTATGGGTACACGTGACATTTTTGCCTTTTTATAAAAAATTAAAAATTTGAAAATTAATTTTTGAAAAAAATAAATCAAATAAGTAAGTGGAAGAAATAGAGGAAAATGGGAGAGGAGGGCTTTGGGGGTTAACTTTTCTTCATAATACCAAACCTCCTCATTTGGAGAACTAAAAAATTGTATTGGAGGATGGTTTATATAAATTCTTCAAATTTAATCTATGTTGTTATATTATTTTTAAAATAAAAAATATAGTAATGATATGCATTAATTTATCAATATTGAAAAAACTACTCTTTTAATTTTTTTTAAAGATTTCTCCATTTTCCCTCATATTTTCCATCCCTCAAAACAACCTCTTCCCATCCCCTCCAGACTCGCAAACAAATCCTAAAAGAATTTATTTTTGTCTCGATTTTTTATTCTAAAAAAATTATTGTAGAAAGTCTAGCGCGTGGATCATATGAGTTTACCCACGTCCGTGAAATTTCTTATAGATATATCCTACCGTATAGCAGTTCTTTTTTTAAAAATAAAGTTATGTACTTTTTTAATAAAAAATGAGAAAAAGATTTATATGTGCTTTTATGAGAGATAAAAGACCTAAAGGAGAAAAAAAATAAAGATAAAAGACTAAATTGTTACAAATAAATAAGATAAAAGATCCCTAATGTAATTTTGTCAATAAACTGTTTTCCTATATTTAAGCTACAAATTAGTTTTTTATTTTACAAAATGACCATTAGGCTCATAAAATTAAGACAATGATGAATTTAATTGAGGATAATTATAAAATTTTGGTAGAGTGCGATTTTCTTACGGTAGATAGTAGTAGTAGATAATAGAAGTAGTAGATATTATATATACTATTTTCAATTTTTGAAATAAACAAATACTATTTTTATAATATCTTTAATTATTTATTAGGAAAAAAGTATAAAAAATTGTTATTTTAAAAATATTCATGGAAACGAATCCAACAACATCCATAATTACTTTGGTCCAAATATACATATCATCCTCATAATGTTTTACTTTTGGTCCAAATATATATATCATCCTCATAAAAATGAATTTGAGATGCAAAATTGAAATTGTTCCAAACCAGCATGGCCTTGGAGCAATCTCTAAATGTATGTAAGATAGTTTCAGTAGCTCCACCACATTGAAATTGTTCCAACCCAATGAGATCAGATGACGAATATATATCTAACTGACGGTGAACACCTTTAATATGAGTCTCAACCCATCTTTCCCTCTTAAAAATATTACCAAAGACTTCCTTATTAAAATGATGGAGTTTCCCTTGATGCTAGCCGTAGGTTCATAAATATTGCAAGTATTGTCAACAATTCTCTTATAATTAGGGTGAGCAATCCAGGCTGCTAGGAAGTGAAATTTCGGAAAGTTAACTTGTAAAAGATTATGATCCGAATCATATGCTAAGAGAGGATTTTAGTTAAGGCATGGAGAAATGCTAATTGTCGATCCACATCCACCACGAGTCTATGTCATTATCTATCAATATATGTTTATTCTTGATTTGTGAATTTGCGTAAAATGTTGTTAATTTTTTACAGGGCGTAAGATGTTGTTAACGTTACCTTGTTAATTTCATAAATAAATTGGGAAAGTTTGCTCATCTTTGGCATCCAAAGCAGTTCCAGTTGCATTTTAAATTTCAAATAACTTTTTTAGAATATTGGTACTTGAAAAAGTTTGGCACAAACGTGTACTTTCAAATTATTCGGGAATTCATCTATATTTTCATTCTTACCAACAAAATCAATCAATCTTCATGTGAGGTACTTTCAAAGTATTCACCTAATAGATTCCCATTCTTAGCAAAAGGATGAATTGATAGGATCAATCTTCATTAGATGGAGGCCTGCTTACAATTAATTGTACCCCACCATGTAGTAATTGTTAAATACGTGGCTTGTCTTCTAAAGGACATGTTTTACTAGTAAGCAGGCAAGAAAGGTCCCAAAAATATGGAGATATTTATTCAATGGGTTAAGTGACAAACAAGTACTATATCAATAATGTCATAGTTTATTACTATATTTCCAGAATATTTGCTCATATTTTGGACTGCTTTGTTGCTGTTATCTATGGCATGATTTTACTTGGATATATGTTGATAGGTCACCGTCTCTTTTCTTGTCCTAAATTCATTTTCATCTACTATTGGTTCTTCCAAATTGTTTGTCTCAACACAGATGAAAATACAATTATAGAATCAATCTTCGTTAGTTTCAAAAAACATGATGTGGAGTACTTTCAAATTACTCGTCTACTAGATTCTCTCATTCTTAGCAATAGGATCAATCTTTCATTATCAGGCTTGCTCACTGAAGACGATAGCCTAGTTTATTAGTAAGTGTAGTGTACCCCACCGTGCAATTGTAAAATACTATATGGTTTGTCTTCTACGTGACATGTTTTTTGGTAAGCAGGCAATAAATGTCCAAAAATATTTATTTAACATTGCTCTTGTGTGACATTGTGATTGGCCAATGTCACCTACCACTGTCACCCAAGTATTTTCCTATTTTAGACTGCGTAGTTGTTATCTATGCCTTTTTCTTTTTTTCTTCTTCTTCTTCTTGGACATTACTATGTTGATAGATTAACTCCACCATCTCTCTTCTTCTCATGTTCTAAATAATTCATAAGTTCAATTTCATCTACTACACGTCCTTCCAATTTGTTTGTCTAAACATAGATGAAAATACAGTCACATCATTCACATTTTCTTTATTCATTATTGAATCCAAACCACATGCAGGATCTAAAATTAAACTGTAGATCCAAACAACTAAAAACTAAATCCACTTAATTGTAAACTTAAGCATCAACAGTGTCCTGTGATTCAGCAGAAGCCAAAATAAGCTCTGGTTCACTTGCAGATTCACATGTTCCATCAATTGCATTGTTCCTGCCCAATGCCTTCAATGCCAAATGTGCAGCTTTCTGTCCGGATATCATCATTGCTCCAAATGTTGGACCCTACAAATATCACCAACAAAATCGTTAGCACATCTTAATCAAATGTTCCTTATCATCTCCAAATTGTATCAAAACCAACCAACATGCAGTTGAAAAAAATATCTAAAACCCCCCTAATATAAATTTCCATATTACTTTAAACCACTTTCTAAATCATAATTGCACAAACAAGCCAATAAACAAAAAGATTGTAGATCATTATCATAAGGCCTCTTTAGATAAACAGTTTAATTAACTGCTGATAGCATAAACACTTATTATATACGCAAGTGTTTGGCCCTATTGGATAAATAACTTATTTGTAACTTAACTATTTCTATTGCAAAAGATAAAATAAAATTGTTTTCTTATAACATATAATTTTTTTTATAAACTATACTAGAGAACTTATGAAAATAAGTTGACAACAACTTATAAATAATGGGACATAAATTGTTTTCATAAGTCATCACAATAAGCCAATCCTAACTCAATATCATGAACACAAAATATTTAATTAAGCTTGTGCCGAAATAAATAATTGAAATAAAAAAGCTTACCATTCTTGGGGCACCATCAATTTCAGCAACTTCCATACCAGTAACAATCATACCAGGAACAACTTCCCTTGTAAGACGAACAATAGCATCTTCAGCAGTATTCATATCAAGTGCTTTCATTCCAGGAACATGATCAATCATACCAATACTCTTCAACCTCTTAACACCAGTAGCACCAAAAGGACCATCATGTCCACAAGAACTCACAACAACCTTAGCTTCCATAACATTTGGATCCATGCAAGATTGTGTATCATGGTTCATTGAAACCAAAGCCCAGTTTGTAACAACACCAGCAACCCTGTTTTCCTTCACGATCAAATCTTCAGCAGCAACAGCATTGAAAAGTTTTACGTTAGGTTTTGCAAGAAGCTTGCTCATGATGGTTGAAGTGAAAAGAGCAGCGTGTTTGATGACAACGTAGTCTTCTTGTTCGTCATATTCGACACCGATTTCATCGAGGAAGAGGTGAGCTGGTTTGCGAACAACCATGGCGGAGAAGAGCTGGCCACCGAGCCATGCACCACCGCCGGGGCTGACGGATTGTTCGATGATGGCTATGCTGATGTTTGGGTTTTTGGATAATTCGTAAGCGCATGAAAGACCGGCGGAACCAGCACCGACGATGACGACGTCGGTGTCGGCGTAGGTGATCATGTCTGTCATGTAACGACGGGTCATTTCACGAGAGACGATGGATTCTTTGATGGGTGCGAATTTGAAGGTGTTTATATCGTAAGGGGGTGTGGTTAGTGACATGGTGATTTTTTGGGGGGTGGATTTGATGATGGTGGAGGTGCGGGTAGCAATTGGTCTTCCATTGAAGAATGATGATTTGGGAGTTGAAGAGAGGGAAGTAGTGAGAGATGCAGTGGCCATGGATGCCATTAGGGGTGTTTTGGGAAGAGAAAAGGTTTAGTGAGAGTTGATATATTTTGTGAGAGTGGAGTGGAATGGGTTTTATAAAGGAGATGATATGTGAAGTATTGTGTGACTGAAAAATCTATGAAAGTGAAGTGTATGCTTTTTGAGAAATGAAGATAGAATTTCAACGGTTCATACACATCTGATATCTGGGATATTTCTTATTGCCTTTTTCTCAACCAATGTAGTACTCCATATGTGCGCCACATACACATCACAAATAGGGACATCAATTATTTATTATATTTTATACTCTTTCTGTTTCTTATTAATGCCATATATGGAATTTAGGATTCTAGATTGTATGCAGTTAAATGCATGTAGTCATGCACATAACACATTTTCATCTGTCCGATTGAGATCAGAATATCAGATGAATCCGATTTAAAGATCCTAATCTGTATCGAATGATGGCATAATTGCTTGTAATGTTGATTGCAAGCAACAAAGAGTCGGAACTATTCAAAAAATAATATTCATATTTAGGATTTACTATGGCATGGTTTATGGTATGGTTTGATGTTGGTAATCAACAAGTCTAATCAACGAGTTATTTGTGAAGCAGATTTTTTATAAGTTTCCCATTTTCTTCAAGATTCAGATCACTTTCATGGTATATATTTCTTTGTTGGTGAAGATTCTTGGGTTAAAGGAACATATTCTCAACTTTTTTTTTCTTCCAATACGTACTTCAAGTGAGCAACTATTGCGCATATTTCTTAGTCAAGGTAGGACGCTCTTTAAGATTAGGTGTGATCTTTTGTCAAACTCCACTATTGGAGTTAAAAGGACGCTCTTTAAGATTAGATGTGATTTTTTGTCAGACTCCACTGTTGAAGTGAAAGTCAATGTTGAGACTTTATGTCCCAGGTTGATCCCTGTTTTTAGGATTTTTTTTTTTCTTTTGTCATTCTACTAAAAAAATTTGCATAAATTAACTCTCTTACATGAACAAGTCGACCCTAGTTTGTTCTCTATAGGTTCTCTTTTTCATTTTTTCTTTGAGTTGCCGGACTCGAGTCAATTTTTTTATTCAAAGTCATTCATCTGCATCTTTTCATCTCAATTTAAATCTAAATAAGTAATTTTTATATAAACTTAGATTTTTTTTCTTTGTAATTTTGTCATCTGAGTGTGGCGCTGTGTTGTTCGTCGACTTGTGCGTCTTTGTTTGATTTTTAATTTTGTTGCAGTGTTCATATCTAAACCAATATTAATCAAACTAAAAAAAAAAAAATAGAATAAAGCAAGAGATAAATATATTGATCTAAACTAAAACAATCGAATTCAAATGGTTAATAATTTCCACCAAAGACGAATTGTTCAATATTAAACTTAAAAGTCTAAATCAAAGATAATTGTTTATGTGTAGAGGAACCATATATTATACTCATTGACTATTGTAGTTGAGATGAATATACTCCTTTTGTCTCTTACTATAAGCCTCTTTGACTAATTACACACATATTAAGAAAAGTTGTAAATGTATTTAATGTGCCTAATTTGTGTGTGAATTTTATTAAATTGTCATTGATTTGTATTTGTATTTAATTTGAATTTTCATATTTAAAGACAAGTTATTATCAATTAGTAACTTGTATAAAGACTTATATTTAGAGACAATTTTTTTAAAGAGACTTATTATCAATTATTGTTTATATAAATAAACAAGAATTAAAGAGAATATTCCTTAAAAAAAAAGAAGAGAATGTTATGCTCCCCTCATAAGAAGAAAATATTATTATACCAAAACGAAAGAAAAGAAATGAGATCGTAAAAAAAAGAGAAATGCGGCTACAAAAGAAATAATCAAAAGCAAAAAAGTGACAGCTGTGGGATTTGAACCCACGCCCTTTCGGACCAGAGCCTAAATCTGGCGCCTTAGACCACTCGGCCAAACTGTCATGTTGCTATAATCATTTCTACAACGATCTATGTATAAGATAACAATATTCTTAAGTGTAATACATAAACTAAACAACGCCATAAAGTCATCGTCATTCATTCCATGCTTTCCCTTCAGATTAAAATTGTCCCAATGTAAAGGTTTAATCAAAAGACATAAGAACATTTATTTTTAGTTGACCAATTATTTCTGAAACAATTTATTTATTTTTTATTACGATATTAATACAAAGTTTTCACTACCGTTTAACGATCACTAATCTCTGTCGGAAACCTGTGGGACACACAAAGTGGATTCTTCTCTATCAAAACTTAATTTTGTATGATTTTTTTTAACGAATAATATATCAACTGCTAGCTTTTTTTTTATCCATGTTCAATTTTGTTATAATTTGATATTTCACATACAATTACCATTATATCACATGAGGGGACATTTGAGATTGTGGATAATATATGTAGTTTTTTTATTTTTTTTTTCTTCCAAAAACTAATGTCCGTAGTTGGATTTTACTTTAAAAAAAATTGTCACAACTAAAAGTTTACAAATAACTTCATATCATTAAAAGTTGGATTTCAATCTTTCAAACAGGATATTCATTTTGAATAATTCACTTTAAAGTTTTTTCTGATATAAAAATAAGCCTTATTTATTGAAGAAATTGCACTAACGTCATCTCCCGGAGTAGATATGACTAAAAATTTGCAAAGCTTTTTAGTGCTGGAATAAAATGGAGATTAGATGCTACTATCATTCAAGGAAAAAATTATTGCTCATCAAGAATTTTTTTTCACTTACTGAATGATGTAACACATGTGAAGAGACTTTCAAATTTTTGTTTAGTATTAAGAGATCTTCATGTTGGCTTCAAAGTTTTCAAAGTTAAAAAGACATACTAGAGATGCCTTATAATGAATAACAAGGTGTTGATAGGTCCACATGATGCTGGAACTGTCTTTTGCAACTACTCAATGCTTCGATGGTTTTTCAAGCTGATGATCAGATTTTAATGTTAGAAATTTTCTTTGAAGTGGATAGAGAATAATGCTTGTAATCCTCTTGGAATTATGCTTTGAATGCGTATTTCCTTTGACGTCAAAAACTATATATAACATTATTTGACAATGACTTTAAATTACGTTGCAATTAACATATTGATACTTACACTTGAGGTGTTGACTTGTGTTGAAACAAGATGAAACTCGCTATAGTTTTCTTGTTTACACTTAATCACTTTTGTATTTGGGTTGAAGAAGAAGATTAGAGAGCTCACTATAGTTTTCTTGTTTGCCTGTTTTTTTTTTTTTTTGAAAACTCGGTATCCGATCCAAAGACCTTGTTTGCCTGTTTATGAATGGAAATCACACTTTCACTACTTTGTTTATTCACTTGTATTGTCTTATACACAAAATTGTTAATAGTTAGGTAACATACACACATTGCGAATCATAACTACTCTAACTTCCATATAACTGAAAAACTGAAAAATCCTAAAAGACAGTTGGCTTGCACAACATGCAAGCTCACTAGTTTACTAGTTTTGAATTAACTCCTAACAGATGTGGTAAGACTGTAAGAGGTTAAACTTTTAACCACAAAATACAAAGTTTAAATTCTCTCAAAGACAATTGTAAATTAGTCATTAGTGCAACTTTAATTAATTAAAATGTTCTCCATCCCCAATTTAGAAAAATAATATTGAAACTTTTTTAAACCGCTATAAGATATCTCAACTAGTTTGGCATCCCTTAGAACCTCTTATTCTATGGCCAATGCTCGCATATATTAATTAAAGAAAGAGGAAAAATATATATAGGGGGGGAGGGTTGTTACTACCTAGTCCATTACTCCAAAAGAAGGTATAAAAAAATAAAAGAAAGAAAGAACATCAACAAAAACGAATAAATTAGGGAGGTTGCAACGATTCTTATAAGAAGTCTTCAAAAAGGTTGTGTGGTAGAACGTTCCATCAAGTGAAGTCCGCAAATCCATGACCTAAGACAACCATTTTGTCGACACTCTTTATCATAAGTCCAGTTTCGATTCCAATTACCCCAAAGGTTTGGAGGTTGATTTCCTCCCAAAAGCTCCAATAAAGGAACTTCATGGAGAACTTGTTGGAAGAAGACCTATTAAGCGAGTATTGTGTGTCTCAGCTGCTTGTGTTAATTTAACTTGCGTTTTCTTCGACTTCTTTGTTCGTTAAGTAGTAAAAGAAACGTCGTTCGCATCCTTAGAGGTGTGGATCCTCTACTATCCAAGCCTTTTCAATTTTATAAATGTCTGCAAGTACTACTTTCTTTTAAATAGGGCCAGCCTCTGAATCTGATGTGCTTTCAAATGAGGTATGTTGATCAAACACTGCTTTCTTTTAAATAGGGTGAGACTGAAATTGGATGGAGGAGACGTCCTAAAATATGATGTGCTCTCAGATGAGGTTTGTTGTTCATATGACTATCTGTCTCTTATCAAGCTCTTGCTTAGTATTTGTCTTATTATTATCCTTATTATGCTAATCATGTACCATATTAACATGTTCCTCCTCATTTTCCTAGTGACTAACCCCATGTACCAGTTGCTCAACAACGAGAGAACTATCATGATGGAGTGGTCGATGTTCGAACCCGATCACGACATTTAATTAAGGACAACATTTAATTATTTGATAATACATACATAATTATTTTTAACAAGGATAATACATAGATAATTGATAGAATAATTGGTTTAAATAGTAAATGTTAGTTTTTTAATCAATAATAAATGTTATTTTTTTTGTTATTTTGTTAGTGAGGTAGCTGAACTCATGACTTTTTTACCCTCCAATCTGTTCCTCCTAAAAACCACCAAGTTACCTTCTCACTTCACATATAAAATGATATTAATTATCCTAGTTTTGCATCTGTCGAGCATGAAAGCGAAAGGTTCATGAGTTTGCATTATTTATTGGTAGACCAGCTCAGAACGATGGATCACGTTCTTACATGCATTAATCACCGAACCTCAACGCTACACCGTCTCTATTTTCATTTTTCATTCCTGTGCAATTATTTTTTTTAATAAAAATTCTTGTGCATTTTCTAGATTCTAGTCTTGTCAACCATTGCAATTTGCAAAATGCAGCCTGGCTAAGGTCCCACTCCCACATTTGTTTTTTACATTACCATTTGCATTATTGTCGTTCTTCATTCACCAATATACCCTTGTCTTGTATATGCACCTCCTATACTTACCATGATCAATTTCACCGACCCTCGTTCATTTATTCTTTCTAAAAATTACACTGTAGTTTTTTTTTTATTTTTAATTTCAATCATGTTGTGGTAAACGTGAGTCAGAAGTCTTACGTTGGATAGAAAAATGAGTGTCGAACAATACATAAGTGAGAAAACCCGTAAATCCAATATTTTAATATTTTGAGTTAAAATGTGATCGCTCTTGACCTACTGTGGATGATCTTTTAGGTTTCTCTCAAGACCCAAAAATTGTATCAAAGTTGATTGTTTGACCGGCTCCTTGTGGTGGAAGTCAACAATGGTGATCAGACATCGCGTCCTATTGTCGACTCCCCAATGGTGGTGTAAATGGATGAAAAAGCACATATCCATAAGAATGGATGGACTCACACTTGAGGGGGAGATCGTTCTGTCAAGTGTGAGTCATAAATCTCACATTGGATGAAAAAATAACTGTTTAACAACAAATAAGTAAGATAATTAATAAACATAATATCTTAAAATTTTAAGTTAAGATGTCGTGTTTAACTCACTTATATGGTTCCTCTTGATCTAATATGAATGAACCTCATAACCCAACAAGTTAATTGTTAATATTTATCCTTGAATAGGATTTTGAAGATGAAGTGTGGGTGTCTATATTAGTAAATGCAAATAGCAATACTTCAACACAATTTTTTCTTATATATTGGTTCAAATTCAAATAAGACCACCTTAAACTCTGTCTCACATAAGTTTAATAAAATCTACATCAATTTCAACAAAAGAAAAAAATATCTTGTAGATAAATACTAGTGAAATCTATTTGAGATCTAGAGTGTCTCAAGCAATTTTCATTATTGTATACATGTAGACTTTGGGGTCATGATGTTATAAGTGAATGGACAAATTTGTACATTTGTCACATGCAAATTTATTAAACAACTAAACAAAGTGGAACAATAGCATATGATGTTACAACTGTATGTGCAGAAATCATTTTCAAAGTTAACATTATTTATTGAACTTCCAAACCTCGGGTTCAGAGATCCAGAAGCAGAGAATCCCTCCATTCTCTTGAACCAAAATTCTCCTCCTACTACCCAAAATGGATGGAGGGTCCTGTTCTTCATTTTCCATTCTTCTTTTCCTTGCAGCCATAGTAGCTGCTTATTATCATTCAGCAGAAGCAGCTATGTCTAAGGGATCTTTTGAAGATAACTTCAGCATAATGTGGTCTGAAAACCATTTTACTACCTCTACAGATGGACAGATCTGGTATCTCTCCTTAGACAATGACACAGGTATCAAATCAAATGAATGAGCATAACATTAAAATGAGCATTTTGTTGCACATACACTGTATTATTATGTTATGTTTTCATTTGATTATTTTATGTAATCTTAAGTATATTTAAAATTGTACAAAATACTCTAAGAGTTTGTTCGGTTCTGCTGTGATAAAAATTGTTTTTGATTGAAATCGAGTTGAATGTACAATGATTTATGTTTTTATACATTCGTTAAAAAATGATCTACATAAACTTACTTTTGGATAGTTTGGATCAAAGTTGCTTGTGTGTGTATGTATATATATTACCTTTTCGATAGAATTGATTTTGGGACTAGGATCAATGCTAAAGTTGAAAGTATAATTTATGGTCAAATCATGTTTGAGTAAGTTAAACATTATTCTGGAAGGTACAAATGTGGTACTAAACATAGTCCGAATGTTTTAATTGTTAGCATTAATTAATGTTGAGATTTTGAGGCCATTTTTTAAGTATTGAATGTTTGACAGGATGTGGGTTTCAAACAAAACAAAGATATAGATTTGGATGGTTCAGTATGAAGCTGAAATTGGTAGGAGGTGATTCTGCTGGTGTTGTGACAGCTTATTATGTAAGTAAACAGTTACATTAATATTGAAATTTAGTAAACAATTGATTGAGTGTTAACAAAGAAGAGGGATTGTTGCAGATGTGTACAGAAAATGGTGCAGGACCAGAAAGAGATGAACTTGATTTTGAGTTTTTGGGAAACAGAACAGGACAACCATATTTGATTCAAACAAATGTGTACAAGAATGGGACCGGTAATCGTGAGATGAGACATATGCTTTGGTTTGATCCCACTGAGGACTATCACACCTATTCCATCCTCTGGAATAATCACCAGATAGTGTAAGTTTAATCTTATATTGCTCTTATTGGTGTTCTTAATATTATAACCCAAGTAAAAAAAATGACATCAAAGTGTTTGCAAATATAGTAATGGGGCTAAGTTGGTACACTTCTTTATGCTTTTTGTCGGTTTAAGGGTTCTTTTCTAAATTGTCAAAAAGTAATTAGGACTTTTTGTTTTTGGTGGAAATAGTAGTGTAGGACAAGATTGTGAGGTTAAAGAAACAATCTAGTTCAGTAAAATGTACAATATGGTGGACCTAGTTTAATTATCATTGCTAGCTGCTCATATGAATATGATAATATGTCATATGGACAGTAACAAGGAAAGAGTGTTTCTTTTAAAAATACCTTAAATTTCAAGGGTACAGATTATTTAAAATACCTTAATTCAAGATATTTATGGAATTCTTTTGTTTGTTTACTGAATGTTGCAAATGAATTGGAAACAGGTTTTTTGTGGATAGAGTTCCAATAAGGGTGTTCAAGAACAATGACAAACCAAACAATTTCTTCCCAAATGAGAAACCAATGTACTTGTTTTCAAGTGTATGGAATGCAGATGATTGGGCCACAAGAGGTGGACTTGAAAAAACAAATTGGAAATTAGCACCATTTGTGTCATCCTACAAAGACTTCAGTGTTGATGCTTGTCAATGGGAAGATCCATTTCCTAAATGTGTTTCAACCACAACCAAAAATTGGTGGGATCAATATGATGCTTGGCATCTTTCAGGGGATCAGAAAATGGATTATGCTTGGGTTCAAAGAAACCTTGTCATCTATGACTATTGCAATGATTCTGAACGTTTTCCAACTTTGCCTGAGGAGTGCTCGTTGAGTCCATGGGAGTAATGTATCATGGGGAAAATATATGAAATATCATTTTTCTTTTAAATATCTATTTTTGTATCAAATTTATTTAGTTAGCAGAGTTTTTTTTATTCATTTGCTATTCTTTTTAATTATGTAAAAGCATATCCCATATAACAAATGAAGTTTACATGGTTTGAGAAGAGTGCGTAAATCTCTATACATGAACATGTTGAACGGTGACAAAGTTTACCCCAAATGAGCTTTTTTTCACTAGGGATGGTAATAGGTAATCCAACAAATAGGTGTTCACAAAAAGTATATGTATTGCGTAAAAAAAAACAAAGTGTATATGTAATGGTTTTTTTGACACAGTATATGTAAATGTAATTGGTAGAGTCACTAGAGTGGTGCATATTCAGACAAAAAACATACATCATTAATCAACAAAACTATGAGGTGCATGTGTGCTTTAGATTTTGGTGGAAGGAACCCTTGTAAAAAAAAGATTTTGGTGGAACCAAATAGAAAATTTTGATAATGAGACAAATTTTATTAGATCTAACAAATTTATTCTTCCATTAAACTTGGATTGAAAAGCCAAGTTTCTTCATTTTGCCATGATAGAAATCTAAGCTAAACAAGGGTATAATTACTACTTCATCAAAAGTAATAACTTATATTTTTAAGATGAAATTTATATTTATAAATTTTTTAACCAATGCATCTGAGACACTAATTAGCAAAACTCTTAAATAAGTTATCAACATCAAATGAAATTTAACCATAAAAGTAAATTTATAAGTAATACACATTAACCAATTTTTACCCCACTTACAAATTTACTTATTTGATTAATTTTTACTGATCGTTGGATAAATTATCTATGATTCTTCAAATGTAACTTAAAAATAACTTTAAAAAAAAAACATAGAAAGAACGATTTTTTTAAGAGTTTAATGCAGCAACCCCATTAGGGTGTGAGCTACCTCATTTGCTTGTCGCCTGTTGAACTCGACCTTAGAGTTTGAGAAGTGTGTGTTGAAAAGACTCCGACATGCTGAAATTACTTGTCCAAATTCCGTAACATCAACCTGAAGATGGTGGAAGGCGTCTATTGTAATCTTTGAATCCAAGATGACATCGACGTCGTCAAATTGCATGTCACTTAGCCATTGTAAGACGTGGAATAAACCTAAAGCTTCTCCCACGACAACAGAATACACAGGAGAGAGCGGGATAGTTTGAGCCAACACAAAGGTACCTTCATCATCACGGATACATATTTCAATACCTGTTCTATTCAACTGATTCAAAAATGAAGCATCAACATCACATTTCAGACGACCTCGTTGTGGACGCAGCCACCTATCTGAAGCCATATCACTCGTTGTTGTAGAAGAAGATGAAATTCGAGTTGTAACTGAATTGCCTTGTCTTATCGGTATTCTTGTTGTTGTCTGATTATTACGACCTGAATTTATTGAAATGTTGTTTCGACTAGCTACCGGAAGAGTAGCGTTAGCTGCATGTCAATCCTCCATAAGGTGACAAGCTCGATCTACTACATAATCACATGTTTCTGTGGCATCTTGCCAAAGTTTGAGGTTTCTATGTTTCCAAAGGCTCCAAAGGGAAGCTGCAAATCATTGACCAAGATCTTGCGAGAGCTTATGTAACAATTCAAAAATCGCATCAACTGGTGAATTCTTTTCAAGAAACACCTCATGAACCGCATTCCAAAGGCCAATCTTACACCAGACCTGTACAATTAAAGGACACTCAAAACAAATATGTGCAAGGTCCTCATGGAGGCCACCACAGGAATAAAAATGTGCACTTAAAATTTGAAAACCATAAATAAAATTAGATTTCATATGTTTTACTATCAATAAGATAAAATAAAAATATTACTAAAATAAAAGATAAAATAAAAATAGATCTCATATATATACTCGAAGGTTGTCGTTTTGGATAACAAAAGTTCAAAACGACAGGAATTAGCTGAAAAGGGGTATAGGGTTTTGATCCGAATCTTGATATTGAAATTGAAAAATTCACTCACAATCAAATCAAATCAAATCAGTAATCAGAATCATTATCGACTGCCATGGTCTGCGAAAAGTGTGAGTTTCTTCAATAATCCATCCATATTTCTAGCTTTTGAAAATTCAATTGATCTTTTTGGTGATTTGAATTCGTGGTTTTAGGTCAGAAGAAATTATCGAAGGTGATAGTACCAGACAAATGGAAAGAAGGTGCAAGCAATACTACTGAGGGTGGTGGCCGTAAAATCAACGAGAACAAGCTTCTCTCCAAAAAGAACAGGTTCCCTTCAACCTAACACCTTCAATTTCTTATTTATTTACTTATTTTTTTAATTAGGGTATGAAAATCATAGTAATTTTGTCTTAATACACATATTTAATTTTATTTAGCTGATAATATGCTAAAGTAATCATTTTTAGTTTTGATATTGGAAACTTTGGGATGCAATTTTCTTTTACCTGCTTGGTATAACTTCAAATTTCGAGGTGGGGTGTTTTGGACTATGGGCCTGTTTGGATTGACTTAATTGAGCTTATATAGTGGCATATGTTTTGTGTGATTGTTTTGGAGAATTTATGAAAATAGCTTATGATAATGTTCATAAGTTGTTTTTAGCTTATTTTCATAAGTTCATTAAGATAGCTTATGAAAACAGGCAGCTTATAGTTAATACGAAAATAATTTAACTTTATTTTATCTTTTGTTATAAAAAATTAAAATAGCTTATACACAAGCTCTTATCATGACAAGCACTTATTCTATAAGCTGCAAATAAGATGTTTATCCAAACAGTGACTGAAAGTCACGTTGCATGGTGCAAAATCATATTTGTGCTACTCTTTGTTCCCCTTTTTTAAATCTTAATGCTACTTAAACATCAAAACATGTCAAAAATGATTCTACGTCTTGAATCAATCTTACCTCCTCCAAAAGGGAAACCAAATATATACTATGTTGAAATGATACTTGGCCGATGGAGGAGCAATCTTAAGAAATGGCAAAGTTCAACTTGATAGGGTGAGCCGTGAGAGTCTCCCATGGACCAATAGGCTTCAATGTTTAAAGGACGTACTATGTATGTTTGGTCTTTGTTTTGGTTTGGTGCTTTAAACATAATCTTCTTTGATTTTTTTTTGTGCAATGCTTTTTCATATGTAGGTTTGATATAGTTGGTTGTATGGTAGATGTTGTGAAAGAAACCTGATGTTTTCAAGTGGTAGTTTGCTATGGTCAACTAGTTAGCTATTTTGATAATAGTATTTTGAACAAGTGAATCAGTAGTTGGATATCACTATGACTTGATTCCATAAGTAAATTTTCGGTATGCTGATACTGCTTCTGTTGTGCATAAACTATGTATGTGGTGCACAGTGCGATAGTCTTTCTTTTTTTTTTTCAAAATCTTGACCGTGGGATACTGCACTCTCACTAGATTTCTCATTGGTAAAACCTATACACTAGATTTTTCGCTTCAGATCTCTGCAACCAGCTAAAAGCTTGTGCCATTGCATCTAAACTCCTTTTTCACAGTCGCTCGTGTTGATTGAAGCGATGCCAGCGCTGCACGCATTGAGATATATAAAGCTTGCTAAAGTGGTTGCTAGTGGCCATTGTAACAATGACTTTCTTTTCTTTCTTTTTTTAAATAAGATACCAACTTTTATTATGAACCAAAACAAGAGTGGGTAGAAGATCAGATGTACCCAACCATGTTTACAGTAAAACAGAAAATAAGACACCACATCACCCCTTACAGTTTCTTTTGTAGTTTTGGTTTATGTTTCATGTTCTTATTCTACTTTTGGAATTATGTTATTTTTTCAGTTTTTGGGGTTAATTAATGGTTGATAAAATAGAAGGAAGTCATGTTGATTTTTCGTGGGAAGGTAAAGAACTATACAATCAATGGAGTTGTGTATGTGAAGAAGTTTAACGGTATGAGTGGAAAGGGGACCTGATGTGAGTGGGTGGGTAAGGAAAAATCTAGCGTGGTGGGTCTATGATATATCTCGTCGGTCTTTATCATCAAATGGTTAAAAAATGTTGTGCATGGTGCACCATATACCTAACTTGTGCACAATAGAAGTTGCCATATCTATTAGATATTCCATGCATTTTAGTTAATGCATTTTTTTTTTCTTGGTGAGAATTGGTATTTCTCTCATAACTTCGCCATGGTCACTTTCCCTCTTCATGTTACCCTCTGCAAATTAAATGTTTTCCCTCCCAAATGTTATGTTTGTTTTGTCATTAATAATAGTGCAAATGTAAAATTGAATATCTGTATTTTGATTGATGTGGCCCTTGGAAAATATTTTTGACATATCTACGTGGCTCAAACTTCAGAATTGCTAGGATACATTTTATCCTTTATATTCCATATCTTTTCCTAACACTTGTGCACATAGTCTTGGACTCAAATGATACTACCTTCGTCCCTATTTATAAGACCCTTTTGCCAAATTTTGTTGTCCCTTTTTATAAGACTCTCTTCGAAGTAACAAGGTGCATTAGCTATTTTTTTCACAAAAATACCCCTAATTAAATGACGAGATTTAAAACATCAATCATATCTCTCTCTTAATAATTGAAGGATAATTTTGAAAAGAAAATGTAGATTGTTGACAAATTTAATGCAAAAACAATTTTTTTAATTCTTGCGCTTTTATCAAAAGGGTCTTGTATATAGAGACGGAGGTATTACTCAATATTATCAGCACTGTTTACTAGTTGTACCCTTATATTATATATCATGTAATAATGACTAAAAGTATTGTTCTTGCTTATTACATGGTTTAATGTCTGCCCAAACTGCCAAGGTTTTGGGTTCGGAATGAGTGACATTATGGAATATAGCAAGTTCTGTTCACTACACGAGCAAGTACTCTTGAAGGACTGTGCCATTGTTTTTTGTAAATTTTTATGCATTGCACATGTATACAACTCTCAATCTTATTGGCAAGTTTTTGTGTCCAACTATATACTGTACCTTGACCTGTTATTTAAAGGGCTCCTTTTTCTCCTTTTGTAAATTGTAACTTTTTATCTGTTGCAGGCGTTGCATTTTTTCATCTGTATTTTTTCACCATGTGAAATTTTTTCTTATTTTAAATTAATTCCTTGCAGATGGACCCCTTATGGAACTACTAAGTGCATCATTTGCAAGCAGCAAGTGCACCAGGATGGCAAGTACTGCCACACCTGTGCTTACTCGAAAGGTGATATTTCATATTCCAATGTTTTCCATTTGCTGTTATATTTTATCATGAAAGGACATAGCTCCATTCCTGACGTGTTTTGTATTTGCAGGAGTTTGCGCGATGTGTGGCAAGCAAGTTCTGGACACCAAGTTTTATAAACAAAGCAATGTGTAGTGGATTTGTGCTTCATTCTGCATCTTCTAGCTGCATTGTAGCATTTCCTTTCTACGCAGTATAGTCTAATTGGTGGTGTTGCTAACAATGTAACTGAAGCTGTAAAAAATACAGTGAGAGTGAGGGGGGTTTCTATTTTCTTTGACATATGTAATGTTACTTATTGAATGTTTATTCCTGATCTAAAAACATTGTACCTTTTCGCGTGAAATTCATGTACTCTCGAGTTTATATGATGCTTTGAAGTTGATTATCTTGCTAAATCAACTCAATTTTGACCAGAACATGAGGTAATTTTGGTCAAAATTGACTTACTTTGATAGATGCGTGTAGGGGACTTTCTATTTTGGTTTGTGAACACAACAAAGAAGTGTGGACCTCCTATCATATCGACCGGAGTGATTATTTTCCAACACATTTTATGACCATTGCTTTCTATTTCTTGTTCTATTTCCTGCAATTCCTAAACCCACGATAAAGATTGGCAAGAATATTAAATATCCAGGATTGTAGGGGAGAGTTTGACTCCCACTTGGAAGGGAGGCATAATCTTGTGCAAGCTTCCCAAATGGAAACTAGGCGCTGTTGAAATGAGCCTGAATCAAATAATGAAATCTACACCAAACGACTCTCTATAGTCTATTGTGATACTGAAGGTTGAGATTTCCGTGTGAGCAACTAAGAAAAGCTGATGCTCATATTTGGCAGGCTTAACCGTCTTTCAAATTGGCCTCCAATTGTCAAACTTGAGTTTGGCTGCTATGCAAAATCTGTAGGTGTTATGCCTTATTCCAATAACATGATCCTTATAATTTTGCAAAGCGATGTTCTCACAGCATAACATGCTTATCGTCCTCATACCTTTGCAAACAACTTAATCTTGGATACATAGAGGTTGTAGAACCATACTTTCAAAATGATATGGTTGTCTGGGATAATAAGTTAGTTGAGTTGGTTTGTAGGATTGGAAATAACGGTTAAAGTGATAAAGATGTCATAGAATTTACTCTCTACACTAATACACTGGTAAGTAATATTGGAGTTAAAAATTATGGTTGTTTAATCTCAAGGTCCAGCTTATGAATCTAAAGGTTATTTGTTGAGAAGATTCTTAAATATGTAGAGCTATAGGGCTGTATATGCTTTCAAATTGAGGTGGTTGTCTGGAGTTGCAAGGTAGTTGAGCTGGTTTCAAGAAAAAGAAATAAGGTTTAGAGTGATAAATTGATAAGGAAGTCATATTTTCAACCCTTTACACTAATTTAAAAATAGAAGAGGTACCATAATTGATTTTACGATGTTTTTAGAGAATAATTGATTCTACTTGAAGCTACAATTGATTTTAGCCTTAAATTCTTTGCTAAATCCATTTTTATATTATTCAAACATAAATTATTTTACATTCAACTTCCTTTAACATTTTTTTTCTTTCGGATTTCTTCTCTTTATATATGGCTTAATTTAGTTATTAATGTAAATCAAAACTAAATTGACATGATAGCTGTATTGAAGCAATACTATAAACTTGGCTGATTAAAACAGGAGGGGTAGCCAATTTTTAACAATAGACCATTGCCCAGAAATTTAGTTTCCCTTCTTTTAGTTTAAAGAGTTTCTCTATTATGATCATAGAAAACGTATCCATAATGATGGTGATAAACGATAAGATAACTTCGTGGATCATGATTTTGCCCGATCGTTGAATTTCATTCAAGTTTTGGTATTCAACTTCATTCCTGACGTGGTAAGTAGGGAGAACTAAATCGGAAGAATTTCTTATAACAAAAAAATGAACGGATTGGGAGCTATCTATACAAAATATTAATTTTTAAAACAAATACAAACATGGAATTAAATTAATATTTTCTTGACGTACTTGTTTGCATTGTAAATCCTAATGAACTAGCTGTGGTTATACCAAGATTTTTTGATACGATTGGAAAACTGGGATCAACAATAAATGTGTTTTAACTTTCAAGAGAAGAGCACGAAGATATATCCTCAGTCATCTATGCAGACAAGATTCCAGAGCTGCTGAATCAGGTTCGTTGATTATCACAAATAAGCATCGATAGACTTCGGTGATATATACTTAACGCAATCACAACCAGACATACATCAAATGAATAAACACATCCATTACGAAGGAAAAGACTAAATTCATTATCCACAAAAAACCACAGAAGTTCACATTGATCAAATTTATTCTAAGGGCCAACATAGGACCCTACAACATCCACAAGTTCACATAACACATTTGAAAAATCACAAAACACAGAAAAGGACACCAACAGCTCAAAAGCCACCACGAAGACGGAGGACAAGGTGAAGGGTAGACTCCTTCTGAATATTGTAATCAGCAAGGGTCCTTCCATCCTCCAACTGCTTCCCTGCAAAGATCAACCTCTGCTGGTCAGGTGGGATACCCTCCTTGTCCTGGATCTTAGCCTTAACATTATCAATGGTGTCTGAGCTCTCTACCTCCAAGGTGATGGTCTTCCCAGTCAAAGTCTTGACAAAAATCTGCATACCACCCCTCAAACGCAGCACAAGGTGAAGGGTAGACTCCTTCTGGATATTGTAGTCCGCAAGAGTCCTCCCATCTTCCAATTGCTTTCCAGCAAAGATCAATCTCTGCTGATCTGGGGGAATACCTTCCTTATCCTGGATCTTAGCCTTCACGTTGTCAATGGTGTCTGAGCTCTCCACCTCAAGGGTAATAGTTTTACCGGTAAGTGTCTTCACGAAGATTTGCATACCACCACGGAGACGCAACACGAGGTGAAGGGTGCTTTCCTTCTGAATGTTGTAATCAGCTAGGGTTCTTCCGTCTTCCAACTGCTTTCCAGCAAAGATAAGCCTCTGCTGGTCTGGGGGAATTCCTTCCTTGTCCTGGATCTTGGCCTTGACATTGTCAATGGTGTCAGAGCTTTCCACCTCAAGAGTGATGGTCTTGCCGGTAAGGGTCTTGACAAAGATCTGCATACCACCACGGAGACGCAACACAAGGTGAAGGGTGCTTTCCTTCTGGATGTTGTAATCAGCTAGGGTTCTTCCGTCCTCGAGCTGCTTTCCAGCAAAGATAAGCCTCTGCTGGTCTGGGGGAATTCCTTCCTTGTCCTGGATCTTGGCCTTCACGTTGTCAATGGTGTCAGAGCTTTCCACCTCAAGGGTGATGGTCTTGCCCGTAAGGGTCTTGACGAAGATCTGCATACCACCACGGAGACGGAGGACAAGATGAAGGGTAGACTCCTTCTGGATGTTGTAATCAGCAAGGGTACGGCCGTCCTCGAGCTGCTTTCCGGCGAAGATCAACCTCTGCTGGTCCGGGGGAATTCCTTCCTTGTCCTGGATCTTGGCTTTCACGTTGTCAATGGTGTCAGAGCTTTCAACCTCAAGGGTGATAGTCTTGCCAGTGAGGGTCTTAACGAAGATCTGCATGCCTCCACGAAGACGGAGGACAAGGTGAAGGGTGCTTTCCTTCTGGATATTGTAGTCAGCTAGTGTTCGGCCATCCTCGAGCTGCTTTCCGGCGAAGATGAGACGTTGCTGGTCCGGGGGAATTCCTTCCTTGTCCTGGATCTTAGCCTTGACGTTGTCGATGGTGTCGGAACTCTCGACCTCGAGAGTGATGGTCTTTCCGGTAAGGGTTTTCACGAAGATTTGCATCTGTAAAATCATACATCATAACACGATTTAGATCGATACATCAAAACTTGAATCAGAACCTAATTCAACATATCCGTACAATATGAACAAATAAACCGGAATATAACACCAGAAAATTGAATTGAATCATATATTACAAATTTTGCCTATGGATCTGATGAATTTTGCGATGAAGATTCAACTAAAGCCAAAAGTTTGATTAAATCAAATTGATTAGAAGATTTCAAAAGAAAACTCTCAGATCGTTCATACAACGATTGCGTTCAGGAATCATGCGTATAAACAATTAAGCTATACATACCCTATAACACCCTATAACATAGATTAAAAACAGATCTACAATCTTAAGAACGAGCACAAAATCAAATTCAAAATCAATCAATGAAAATTCAGAGAGTGGATGGAAATTAATTACCTTGAAGAGAAGTTAGGTCAAAGAGAGAAGAGGAATTATTGAATTGAGATTTGAGAAGAGGAATTATTGAATTGAGATTTGAGAAGAGAATTGTGAATTGATAAGGGTGAGATGAGGTCCTTATATAGGAAAACGGGTTGAAAGTTTAACCAGTAAAATTGTGACGCGTGTCATTATGACGTATGAATCGGTGCAAGTTGTTTGGTTGGGCTTGCTTGTTCGTTGTGACACGGCAAGTTTTGGACGTATCCAATGCGTTCGAGGCGGTACTGGAATATTGCAATTTGGAAGGGTTAGTTGGCGTTAAAATTTGACGGAGTTAAATGTATGTGGTCTACTTTTCATCAGCGTTATCATGACGTTACTTCATTCAATCCCTCATCTTTATTTGGCCCTCGTCTTCTGATTTTTATCCCGGCTGCTACGAAATTATATAATGTTCTTTTTTTTTCCTAAAAAAAAAAAAATAATGATCACTTTTAATTTTTTTATAAAGCGAACTTATATAAATTTCAACGGATATAATTGAAAAAGATCGCCCTAGCAAGTAGAAAGTCAAATAAATTTTGATTAATCTCATCTAACTACATGGATCAGAACCTAAATAAAATGTTTTGAAGACTTAAATATTTATAACTTATGTCACACTATATTGTTGAAGATAAGACATTTTAATGAACGTATATTTTACACTATTATTATATTTAAGATCAAATTAATTAAAATGATATTTCATCGTGAACTTTATTATATGCGATCGTAATTCATTATTTGATGAGCAGGTATAGTGAACTTTATTCTATCTTTATGATTAACTTTTTATGTTTTCTTTTGTTTGTTTTTATGATTTCGTCGTCTCTGAACAACTCTGTTTGTTTTGATTTCTCATCTTTGTGCGGTGTGTTTTTTATTTTCCGTCTTAATGCGGTGTTTATTTGCTTCAGGTTGAAAGCTTTGAGCAAGTGTAGATCCGATCAATGACAATGACTTTGGTGTCGTCAACGTTGCAGATCCGAAGACATGAGTATTCCGGAGACATGAATATAATCGTATCAGTCATATTTGTAGGCATAAGTACTTTGTTATTAACATGGATGCTGTGAGTTTGTTCACAAATTCATCCTTTTTGTTTTTAGCAAATTTGAATTTATATTATATTGATGTACTCTATCAAATTGAATAAACAAAATCACCCCCATCTTTTTTTAGGGGATCTAAGATCGTTTTTGTTTGGTGTGACGAATAGAGAGAAATATATTTTAACGAATAGAAAGTATAAAATTGTATTTTACACCATTATTATATTAAGATCAAATTTATAAAATAATACATAAATTTAAATAAGAATCCAAACATCTCCCCCTTAGTTCCTCCGCAACTTTTCCAGTTTAAATTTCAAACTTGTATCATCTCATTCAATGATATGGACAATGCATAAAATATGTAAGGTATGAGATTCAAACCCCAACCACCACAAAAAAAAAATACTCATAGAGAATACTCATTGATTAAAGCTTAGTTTTGTAACCATGTCATATAGTTCAAATCTCGTCAAAGACAATTATAAAATGATCATTAATATCACTTGAATTTAAAAAAAAAAAACTTTTTTTTGTTTTTACCAAAAAGTGTTCATGGAGTAACTTTGTAAGTTGTAACCTATTTATTTTCGGCATTTTTTTTTTTTTTGTGTTCTCCAAGTGTAGTAATCACATTTGTGAGATAGAATATTAGATACAATGTTAATCACACTAGTTGGTAAGCCTAATTACTTAGTATGATGTGATCTTAATTTGTGGGCATGTGTATGATGTCTCATCGATACAATGTTAGTCACAAAAATTAAGATAAAATCCTACACTAGTTAGTTGCTTTCAATACTTTATAAAATTTATTGTACTTCTTCATGTAATAATATTTTCTCTTATTAATCAATATATATTTTTATAATTTTAATTGCAATACAATGCAAGTATGTTTTGGGCTACATGGCTTTCTTACTCTATTAGACCCGGGTTTCGTTGGACAAACAAGTTGCAAGGAGACTTGGACCAACTTTAACTATAAAAGAGTGTTTCTTTTCCTATCAAGTTTGATTTAAATTAGGGTTAAATAAGTTTTTCGTCCTTATAAATATAACGAATTTTGATTTTAGTCTCTAAAAAATTAAACTGAATGTTTTCATCCTCACAAATTTTTTTATTTTGTTTTTCGTCCTTAATGACCATTTTATGTTCATATAAATGGCAAAATTATAACTCTTTTA
>Ga0315914_1003080_pt1 | contig 25447 bp, 12 predicted proteins | sample MpolenodulesMG_FD_203920 | JGI IMG/M metagenome (GOLD analysis project Ga0315914, IMG submission 203920) | Medicago polymorpha root nodule microbial communities from Los Angeles, California, United States - elongated nodules | ecosystem: Host-associated > Plants > Roots > Nodule | place: USA... | reverse complement strand
GATTTGATAATGTAGAATGACGAACAACCATAAAATTACAACCAAAAAACCATAAAAACTTCAATTTAAATTTGATATATCACCACTTTCAAGTTAAAAAAATCTGAATGAGAAATCAAAACTATATAAAAACGAGGGAAGGGGGACTACAAGAATGTGAAAATGAAAAGAAGATGAGAGAAAAGTGGGAGAATTGCAAACAAGATGGAGTAAAAATGTTAAGATTTTATATGTATTCACAATAGTGATTATATGAGTCATGCTAACAAGTGTGTTAAGAGCATCAGAATGTAATTCCTTTGAGGTGATATGACCCCATGAATCACAATAGAAACCTACGTAACAAATTGAGACACAAGTAATTGAAGATCCTTTAATGCACCTAGCCTCCACAAATTGCTACGCTTCAATTACTAATTTTTTAAGAATGACAAATGTTAATAGGTTAATTGTTATGTTAGTCTTTTCTTCTTGTCATCCTAAACCTCCAACCCCTTAACCTTTAACACAAACTAACTAAGCTACTCAACCCTATCAATGAAAGAGAGAGTTTAAAGAAAAGAAATTAAGGTCGACTGCGTTTATTGAAGATGAATTTATAAACCCTTTATTTATGAACATTCATTCAACATCTTATTTTATTTTTGCTTTATCTCTTTCTCTTAAAGTGTGTGTGTATATATATATCCGCCAAACATTTTCTAGTAAATATTCTTGCTTACGAATCCTAGTAAAAATACTTTAATATGTGGTGCATGATATTCTCCGGTGATAGGTCTTTAACCTAACCATAATAAACTCTACTAGTTAGTCACATGAAGAATAAGGAAAAACAGCTCAATACAGCAATCTACTTTAATAGGGTGGAAAGTGTCATTACTACTAGTCCAACGAGATGAAATTAATTAATTATAGTCTTTATTGTCTCATTTTTTTGGGTACACTACCGAACAATGTGTAATTAAGAGTTATAATGAGTTTGCATGAGATGTGGAGAAAACTTTTTGCTTCCTTCGTTTTAAAACAAGTGTCATTTTAGAAAGAAATAATGATTTAAAATGAATGTTATTTTCAGTTTTCAATGCAATAACTTTTTTTTCTTTCAATTATACCTTTTGTTTAATGATCTATGGGTCTACCGGAGCAATATATAGTATAATTCAATTGACAATTCATAATTTCTCTATTACGTCAAATAGCAATAGACAAAATCAAAAGGTGACCCCGATGTTCCAATTCCAAACCCATGTTTATCATTCTTTCTCTCTCAACAAATAATCAATTGCCTTTTATTAAAAAATAAAGTTAATAACAGTCAATTGCTTTTGTAAAAGAAATTATAAAATAGCTTATGACTTTATGGGCACCATAGACACAAATATAGTTTATGACTATTCTAAACCTTTTTTTTTTTTACAAAAAGTTAAAATAGTTTTTGACTATTCTAAACTTGTGTATTTTGCGCTTATGAGTCAAATGAGACAAACTATGTCAATTAAACTCGGTTTTTAAGTCAAACTCATCTGGCTTATATACGGTCTTTATCTTTGTTTGCATAAAAATATTAGATTTAAAACTTCAAAATTCATATGAAAATAGACCAAAATGACAAAATTGAAATGAAAAAAAAAATGAAGGACCAAACTATTACCTGAAATTAAGTTAAGGGACTAAACATGTAATTTTTCCTTTTTTAATTTAGTCTCTGTAGTTTTTGTTTTGACTTTTTGTCCTTAAAAGATTTTCATCACCACTTTTATTTCCTGTTTTTAAGTCAACTCTTGTGAGTATCTTTTAGTCCATGATTTTAAGTCAATCATATATATCTTTTAGTCCCTATTTTTAAGTCAACTCATGTGTATCAATTGGAATTTTGATTTTTTTTTTTGCAGTCATGATTAGTACATTATAAATTCTCTCTTTGCAAAATTTAAATATTAACTTTTATGTTTTTGTAACTTAAAAATTCATATTTAATTTAGTTTTTGCTAAACAATTCAAATATTTTTGGGAGATAGTTTTATAATATTCTAAACATTCATACAAAAAATTATTCAAAAATATGAAGAGTACACATGACATGAATTTAAAGTTGGGTCCAAAAATATGGCGGAAAACTTTTGAGGGACTAAAAGTCAGAAGAAATTTTTAGAGAGATTAAAACAAAAAGTTAAAATATTCAAAAGGACAAAAAAATATATTTAACCCACAAATTAAATACACAAACATGCATATGGTTAATCATGCATAATTTGTATTTTGATGTTTAAATAACACAATTATATTTGCTATACTTAATTTTTTTTTAATTTCACAAGAGAGTGATAGTGTGGATTATATATATATAAAAATTTAATCATTGATTAATTAATTAATCGATAAATTTGTTTATCATAAACTCATAAATATGAAGAAAAAAAAAGTTGTTTTTTGCTTTTTTTATTTTAGCAGTGTAAACATTTATGTACATGTCAAGCACTAAAATTAGAGATATAATAGTTTGATATTATATTGTTGTCAAATAAGATGTCTTTTGTTTTTTTTTTTTTACTAAATAAGATGTCTTTTGTTTTTATGCGTATTTGAGAAATTTGTGTAAGGTGTAGAAAATAAAAGGTGAAAAAAGAGATAGAAGATAAAAATATTGCCACATACAATATTTGTATTTCGATGTTTAAATAACATTATTTCTAAAATCAATACATGATTAGTGTATCAGAGTGAAGTTCGCAGGTTTCCATCATTCCCCCTCTCCATATAAGTCGTGTAAATGAGTGTGTATGACTACTTGATCACTCTTTTTATTTTGTCTCCATATGAGTCGTGTGAGTGAGTGTGTATGACTACTCGATCACTCTTTTTTTTTTTTGAGAGAAAAAGGATTTGTTGTATTTCATTAATCAAAATATGTTCAATGTTGTCTAGTATATTTACTAGGACTTGGAAACTAGCTAACAATGGGGCTGTCTTTGCTAACTTTTGAGCATCCTCATTTGCTTGTCTCCTCACAAATTCAATGCTGAAATTTTCATAATTTTGTCTATAATGTGTTTTACATTTTTTTTATTATAGCCCGAAACTCTGGAACATCTTGTTTTGGGGATAAAAAACTATCAACATATAGATCATGAACCCATCCTAAAGCTTATAGAAGACAAATAGCTTCACTAATATATATGAACATCACACATTGGACTAAACCATTCAGTTTTGGCTAGCACAAAAGTACGTGTCTCGTCTCTTCTACACATACCTACCCTAACTTGGATGCATCAATGTTGCAATTGAAATCTTCTACTTCTGGTCTCTTCCATTGTGTATCCCCCACATTTTGTAGGAGCTGGTGATGGATGGATTTTGCGAGCTACTAGCCAATCTTATAACATTGTCTTTGCGCGATCGAAAACAAAGGATTGGGCATCAACAACATCATTCCAATTTTTTTTATTCATTTGTTTCCAAATGCTCCATAGAATACTACAAAACATGGCCACTTCTTCACCTGTTAGTACTTGTAAAATTTTAAAAATCGTACTTGCAATGTCATGTCCTTAATTTATGAGGTTACCAATGATAACTTTTACATTCCATACATTGTAGCTACTCACACATTGAAAAAAAAATCAATAAATGGTAGTTGTCCTCATCTTTTGAACTACATAGCACACAATTTCTATACAAAGTCCATACAAGTTTTTCAGTTCTGGGGGCATCTTAATTTTCCAAATCAAATCCTAGACTCCGTGCACTTTAAAACGGTGGTGTTAAGTAGCTCTTGCATGCATAAATTGTATGCATCATGCATCGAATACTCACCATAATCTTCCTTTTTCTATATTTGACGATCCTCTTGTACCGAAGAGTACAAAAGTGTATTAACAATATGATTGACAACTTATGGATTAAGAAGTGGCATATTCCAAACCTTTGGTATTGTACCATACAACCAAATGCACATAGATTAGATAGGAGCAACTCACCATCAAATGGTGGGGAAAGAATGATATCATTTGCAATCTAATTGTTATGCCACACAGGAATAGATGAACCATCTCCTATACTTCATATGCTACCATGCTTAAGAATAAATTTAGAATTGCAAATACTTCTCCTCACAAAATTAGGTTTATGTCCTAAAGTGGATTCAAAGAAATTGCATCGGGGGTAGAATTTTTCCTTATAAAGTCTAGCAATGAGTGAATATGGGGTTTATCATAATTCTCCAACCCTACTTACCTAACATAACAAGATTAAAGGGTTTATAAATTTGTAAAACTCATGCCTCCTTCTTTTTCATGCATAGCTTGCTTATCCCAAGAAAGCCAACAAATACATTTGTTTTGAGCCCCTGAATGTCCCCATCAAAAAGAGTTCATCGTTTTCTCAATTTCTTCACAAATTGATGACGGGAGAGTAAACAAACTTATAAAATAGATTGGAACGAATTGAAGGACAAGTTTGATTAAAAACTCACACCCTGCTCCAAGAATTAATCTTCTTCCACACTCAGTTTTTTTATAAAATTAAAAGTTGCTTTTTAGCTTCTCCATATCATATACGGTAATCCTAAGTACTTTCTGGTACCTAGCACAACATTACCGCAAGAATGTTTGTGATGTTATTATGTTCTATCATCAAAACATTCTTGCTACAAAATATCTATGACTTTTGAAGATTGATAGCTTGACCTTACGCTTTCTCATAAGTGGTTAAAATATTTTTCAATTTCTAGCCTCTGCCTTCCGAATAAGAGCATATAATCCTTCAACACTTATGATAAGCGAGTAGGGAAAAAAAGATCTCTCTGTCACAAACCTCTTCCCGAAATAATGGGGCCAATAATATCACCATTAACAATAACTGAATAATCCACAATTACAACACACATCATAATCTAAAAAAACAAAAACAAAACATAATCCACTGATGTGAAAACCCAATTTTCATCATTACTCCTCTAAGATATTTCTGATCAATTCTTTCATAAGCTTTTCTAATATCAAGTTTAAAAGCCTCATCACCCCATTCGCCTTAAACTTTGGACTTCATGTAGTGAATAATTTCTATAGCAACCATAACATTATCCAAAATGGACCGACCAATAACAAATGTGATTGGTTATTTAAAATGCATTTATCTAATACATCTTTTAACTGATTTGCTTAAACTTTATCACAACTTTGTACACCACATTACCAAAAATAATTTTACTTATGTCTCATAGACCTAACTACCGTTAATTTTTATTTTGATAATAAACCGTAATTAACTAGCAATAAATGCATACTTTTTAGTTAAAAAAAAAAAAGTGCAAGAGATGTATACCTAGCAACTAAATAAAATAGTAGATAGGCTAAAAAATTATTTTTCTTGACACTTACATAGGGTAAAGAATTCATTAAACCTATTTTTGTTTTTGTATCATTGTGGCAAATCTATATGGTCCTACCTACTTTACTAGAATATCGGCAAAACGTATTGAGATATATAGTACGAGACTACGAGAGCATATTGCCTATTTTTTTCCTATACTTTTTCTTTAGCAAAAGGCAACAGAATGTCATTTCATTAATAATTAGAGGTATAAATAAGAGGAATTGCACTTGAGTGATATTAATTTTTGTTGATGTTGATGGCATTGTTCCTTTTTTTCTGTCTCTCTTTTAATCATTCTCATTTAAATAATTTATTTTAATTATTTATCCACCATTCTTTCTCGTCTAAAATGTATTAGTGTCATTAAAAGCAATGTCACTCAAGTAAAATCCAAATAAGAGGGTGCATCATGAGGACTAGGACGATATAAAGATTCTCTAACTATAAAATGAGTAACCTTATACGCTTGCCTCATAACATAATCGACAACAAAATTATTGCAAGATGATAATAGATATTTACAGTGACATCTAATTATAATATCTACGGTCTCATTTTGGAGCATTGAAGCAGAATTAATGACGGAAAGATTGACTCGAATAAGATAATGATAATCTAAAAAGGTGACATCATTAAATGATTTGATTGCCTGCACGCGTAAAAAAACTTTATAATTGTGTGTTTGTTTCAAGGATTAAATTTACAATCATGGGAATAACATTCTATGGAACATTATTCCTAGGAATCTTAATCCTATCAAAGTGTTTGTTAATTAATTTAGTTTTCCAGAAATGTTTTTAAATATATTTAATTTATAATTTAAAAAAATAATAAAAGAGTTAAAATAGTGTGATAGTAGGAAGTTATGGGTGGTTACCACTTATTCCCATGAGAATAAAGGATTCCCCTACTTTAACATGAGAATAACAAATGGAAAAGTCATGCGTAAATTTTATTCCTAGCAATAAAATATACCTAGGCATAATTTATAATAACTTGAAACAAACATAGGAACCAAAGATTCCTAATGTCACATTCCTGAGAATAAATTTGCAATCCATGAAACAAACACCCCCTAAGAGTTTAATTTATAGGGTCATGCTAACTTGTGTACTAAGACACATGTCGAACAACTCAAAAGTAGTTCTCTTAAATTTTATGCCTTCAATTAATCAAAATTAAAAAAATTAAATTCAAATGCATTGATTATAATAGGGTGGTACTAAAGTATGTGTACCAGTTAAAATTTAAAAAAGAGAGTAATATCAAAAGTCTTGCAACGCATTGGAAAAACTCAATCTAAACGGGGCCTTAATCTAACATATTTAAATTAATTGGCTTTCTAAAAAGCCCGAGCCTAACATATTTACTAAACAAGTTATGCCAAATCAAACTTTAAGCAGGTGAGACCATAAATGAATATGCCAAGTCATACGGTATGAGTATGACAATGAATATGTCACAGTAATCACGATGACTCACAATGATTATTAGAGTGGGATATCGATGACATATCCGCGATGATGCCAAACATACACAAATTAAACTTAAAAAGTAATAATGGAGAGTGTTGTATTATTATTAGCAAACAAATATAAAAGAGTCCCTCCACCATCTCTCAACAACCTCTCTCACTCACTCATTCATTCACTCTAGTATACTACACTCACCATCTATGGCAACCAAGTAAAGCTAAACCGTTAGATCTCCGATGAGTGAGTAAACTATACCCAACCCCATTTCATTTCATTTCATTTCAATGGCGTACATGTGAATCAAACCAACCTTAAGCATTAACGATCATATAGTAGCTACCTTTTTCTTTTCATAATAATAAAACGATTTTCTTCTCCTTTTCTTCTATCCCACGATTCTTTACTTCCACTTCTTCTCATCTCCTTTATTCTCTTCTTTCTTCATTTATCTTCATACTTCTCCATTTCTTCATTGCTACATGTAACTCCGATCCAATCCTCACTGGTAAATTAATCATATTCTATAACTTTTGCTTATTAACTAACTAACTAACTTTATTTTCTTCATTCATCTCTGCTTAACAATGTTTATGCTTGTTAATTCATCAGATTTATCATGATGATATTCATCAACATCATTGTTAATAATCTATGAAACACAGACATACACGACACTGACACGACACTGACACTGACACGACACTCTACACTGTTAGCCTTCAGTTAAGGCTGAATCTATCTGGAGTACTAAGTTTGATCTCTTATAAAAGTAATCTTTGACTAGATTTTACTTAGTATTTTCACCAACTCTAATTGTATCTATAGTTACTTTTAATTTTCATTGTGAATGCTACTAGTCTGTTTGGTTAAACAACTTATTTTTTTCAGCTTATTGCATAAGTGCTTATGAAAAAGCTGTTTTTATATCTCAAGATAAAATAAAGTCAAACTGTTTTTTGTATAATTAATCTTTAAGGTATTTTCATGAGTTATCTTGGAGAACTTATGTAAATAAGCTGAAGACAGCTTATGGACATGTCATAAGTTGTTCTCATATGTTCTCTCAAACAAGCCAATCCAAACAAGCTTGTTTGTGCAGGTAGATAAGCCAATCCAAAGAAGCTTGAAGACATGTTTGATGTTGACACTGTCACACATGGTTATATTCAATTGCTTCTATTTTTATTTAATTATTATCCGTGTTGACGTGTCATTATCTTGTAAGGTCTAAATGTGAGTGCTTGATTGATAGATTTATCTTCACCAAGAGTCTGTTTATAAGCGCTTATTCAATAAGTTGTTTATCCAAACAAGGCCCAATTTGTTTTTATTTGATGTTACTCAAATCATAGTGGTATCTTAATACCAGAATGAGACAAAGGAGATTCTATAGCACTCTCAGAAACAATATTGGAAAAAGCAAGCATTTTATGTTTTTTTAATTAATTTATAGTTTTTTTTTTAATAATAAATTAATATTATATTATTTCTATGTGGAGTATCAAAATGTGTAACTGTGTGCTATGTAAATGATGAAACAGATCTCAAACACTATTGAGGTTGGTGCTACATTAGTGAGACATGAAGTTGTTGGTGGAGTTTGGTTGTGTATTTATGATTCTATTCTCCATTGTGTTATATGGCAAGGCAGAGGTTTATATAGTAACTGTTGAAGGTGAGCCAATTATAAGTTATACTGGTGGTGTTGATGGGTTTGAAGCCACTGCTGTGGAATCTGATGAGAAGATGGATACCTCAAGGTATATTTTTCTCAATTTTTTAAGTTTTTTCGAGTTTTAGTAAAGGTACTTTAATTTGTTAAGGGGTTTACATTTTGACTGGTGGTGAATTTAGACACTAGAAATTAAGAATTATCATATCAGGTTTAAATAGCGACCGCAGTAAAGGTTGCGGTTGTGTTGTAATCCTTAATGTTGCGGAGAATTGAGGTCAAATGTGAGCTCCATTGCGGTTTCTGTAACATAAAACACTATTATGTCGCGGCCCAGATCAAAATCGCAGACGTTTATATATAACCCTGCATATCACAATGAATTTAGACGCCCTGCATAGTTTTCTAATTGGTTATTACTATGAGTTGATGCTAACTATTACTCAGATAAGTTAAAATTTTAAATAGAAGTGTTTTTGTTTATAAAAAGCAATGCTAAGTGTATGCTAAATTGGGAACACTGGATATTGATTTGTGTTGTTGTTGAAATTTTCATGTTTCTTTGAACTTTCTTTCAGCGAGTTGGTCACTTCTTATGCTCGCCACCTTGAGAAGAGACATGATATGCTTCTGGGTATGCTGTTTGAAAGTGGGACATATACAAAACTCTACAGCTACAGGCATCTTATAAATGGGTTCGCAGTTCATCTTTCCCCAGAACAGGTGATGTTTTTGTCTTTGCCATCTTTCATTACTATTACGCTGTTGAAAATAGTGAGTTTTGAGTTTTTGAAATCCATTTCTGCACTCTGATTTCCTTACATTATACAATCTTGTATTAGTAGGTAGAAACTCTTAGACATGCTCCTGGCGTGAAATCTGTTGAGAGGGACTGGAAAGTGCGGAGACTTACAACACATACTCCACAATTTTTGGGGCTTCCAACCAGTGTTTGGCCAACAGGAGGAGGCTGTGATAGGGCTGGGGAGGACATTGTAATTGGATTTGTGGACTCTGGGATAGATCCTCACCACCCGAGTTTTACGACTCATAATACCGAACCATATGGACCACTGGCAAAATATAGAGGAAAGTGTGAAGTTGATCCCAAGACTAAAAGAAGTTTCTGTAATGGAAAGATTATTGGAGCACAACATTTTGCTCAAGCTGCAATAGCTTCTGGAAATTTTAATCCTTCAATTGATTTTGCGTCTCCTCTGGATGGAGATGGCCATGGAAGGTGAGTTCCTTTTTCCACTTTATTAACCTCGTCACTTCAAATCACCAGGATGCCCTCTTTATAGTGGGTCCCATGCTCGACGCAAAAGAGTGATCAGTGTCTATGTTTAATGAGATTTCTGAAACTTAAACACCTAGATGCTTAAATGTAAGATGTATCCTCAGAATTCAGAACTGATGAGAAGGAGCTAACATTATCAATTTGATATGTACAGATCCTTCTCCAATTATGTTAGCAAATTGGGTAGTATCGGTAGTTGCGGTTGAAGACATATCTTCTTATTTGGTTAGAGCCATTCTTTTAATTTTTCCACTGTTCTTATTGTATCTTCATCTGGCAGTCATACAGCCTCTATTGCAGCTGGAAGAAATGGAATACCTGTGAGGTTGTATGGACATGAATTTGGGAAAGCAAGTGGGATGGCTCCCCGTGCCAGGTTAGGAATAATGCCCTATAACTGTTCGTTCCTTGACTCAGATCTTTGTCTTAAGTTTTAACACTTGATGTATCTGTCTACTTTTCAGGATTGCTGTGTACAAAGCCCTCTATAGACTATTTGGAGGGTTTGTTGCAGATGTAGTTGCTGCACTTGATCAGGTACATAATTGTATATGCCGGTGTTTCATCTCAAATGTTTTATTACACGACATCATATTTATGTCAAAGATGTCTTGTACTATTTTTGGCTCATCGACTCCAGATGAAGAACTCTAATGTTTTAGTCCTTCTTCGTTGATCTTTAGGTCATGTACTGAATTGCTTAAAAAAACTTGCTCCAACTCAACATGATCATAAAATTGAACCATCAGTTATACAGTCATATTTTTTAACTGTCATTGATATATTGCAAGATGTCTAATTATTTAAACTTGTGAGTCAACAGGCTGTACACGATGGAGTGGATATACTCAGCCTTTCAGTTGGACCAAATGGTCCGCCAGCAGCCACCAAAACCACGTTTTTGAATCCTTTTGATGCCACACTTCTTGGGGCTGTGAAAGCTGGTGTGTTTGTCGCACAAGCTGCGGGAAATGGTGGCCCTTTTCCTAAGTCATTAGTTTCATATAGTCCGTGGATAGTATCTGTAGCAGCTGCAATTGATGATCGTAGATATAAAAACCATCTGACCCTTGGAAATGGGAAAATCTTAGCAGGACTTGGGTTGTCACGTGAGTTTCCAATTTCATACTATATTTCTTCAAATTTATTTTTCTTGACCATATTCTTGTTCTATGAGACATTGCTTTGATGATTTTGGTGAAAATTTACTTGTTGCTGATGAAAATATGGAAATAAATCTCTATTCAAGTAAAACGAAAATAATTACAAAAGAAAGTACTTGGAGATATGTATTTTAATTTTAATGCTTTACTTGATTCTTTCAATATTTGTGCCACTTGAAGAAAATTAAAACGGAAAGTAAGAGAAAACGGTCACGATTTTTTCTTCTGCAGATTACATCAATTAGTTCTGAGTGTAGATTATCATCATTTTTTTTTTACCAAGACATGGAAAAATATCTTTATTTCATATCATTTCGTTATTGTTTGTAGTAGTTGGCAAAGAGCACATACTAGTACTAGCTAAAATCGTACCAATTTGATGTATATTACTCAATTGATGCTTCTAGTGGTCTTCTGTATAGTTGTTTGCAGTGTTATCAAGCATACTCCATTGCATTGTTCTGAAATGATTGTCTATTTTAAGCTATAGATATTTTGTGTTTTCTAAGATTGAAGATAGACTGTATGGGTGAAACTAGTAGCTAAAGATCATTGTGTGCAGACAATGTTTTTTTACGATACAGAAGTTACTTTTAATGTTTTCTAAATTAGTGATCCTCTAAAATATGATGAACTGGATTATCTGCAGAGTTGGCGAGCCAACAACATTTTATATGATATAAAGAGTTGTCTTTAAAAAAGTTAAGAATAACCCTGCACAAAATGTTCAAGATCATTCTCTTAAACATTTAAATTTCGTTGTTCTTAATATAAAGAATGAAGGTAGAAAGTTTGAGTGTCTATCAAAAATACCCAACTAATATAGTCATAAAAAGTTAAGAACAAATCCACTGCTCCCGTGCTTTACCACTTAGGTTTTTTTTTTTGTCAAATTAGAGTTCAGCTATGAATGCTATGCTGCTCGTGACAAAACAAGTTCGTTAGTTCATTATAGAATGAACGTGGCTCCGGATTTCTTTAAATTTCATGCATTTGCACCATGACATATTTAATGTACCAACCATTATTTTGTTGTCTTCTAGCTTCCCTCGCATGCTAATTTTTGTTGTTAGTGGTTTTGTGCAGCTTCTACACATTTAAACGGAACATATACATTGGTTGCTGCAAATGACGTGCTGCTAGATTCTTCAGTTATGAAATACAGCCCAACAGATTGCCAGAGACCAGAAGTTTTGAACAAGAAATTGATAAAGGGAAAAATTCTTCTCTGTGGCTATTCTTACAACTTTGTTGTGGGTACAGCATCGATGAAGAAAGTCTCAGAAACAGCAAAGGCCCTTGGAGCTGTTGGATTTGTTCTCTGTGTAGAAAATGTTTCTCCTGGAACGAAGTTTGATCCAGTCCCTGTTGGTCTTCCTGGGATTCTAATCACAGATGTCAGAAAATCAAAGGTACTTGACCTGCTTTTGATTGTTTCCATATGCTTACTTAAAGCCTAGCTATTGTTTTAATCTTCTTTTTCTATGTTTTCATGTGTACATTTTTATGATTGCAAAGTATGTGCTATTAACAAATGATGTGTAACTTTCAAATCCTAAATTTTCAGGAACTGATAGATTATTATAATATCTCCACGGCAAGAGACTGGACTGGAAGAGTGAAGAGTTTCAAAGGTACAGGTAAAATCGGGGATGGTTTGAAGCCTATTCTCTATAAATCCGCACCACAAGTGGCATTATTCTCTGCTAGAGGGCCAAATATAAAGGACTTCAGCTTCCAAGAGGCGGATCTTCTAAAACCAGATATATTAGCTCCGGGTTCATTGATTTGGGGTGCTTGGTCTCGAAATGGAACTGATGAGCCAAATTATGATGGTAAGTAATGGTTTGATTAAGTTGTTTCTTAATTGTTGAGTTTGAACATGTCAAATCTGTTCATAGGAAAAAGTACTTCCCTCACAAAATAGAGTCAACCTAGTACTTTGAGTATGCATAAGAAAGTTTGTACAGTTCTTTCACATTACATGACTCTGATATCCTCTTGAGTACAAGACGAGGATTCAAATCATTGGTGCTACTTTATAAATGATTTCTTTTCTTTTGATAAATTGAATAATACGAAGATTCATCAATAGTAAAACCAACAAACTTGACACGGGATATTCTCCTAGCAGATAAAACTTGTAAACTTTATTAATGTTTGATAAATTTGAATCAGAATCTTAAATTTCTGGTATTGTAGACACACATGGGAAAAAGTACCACCGTTCCTGGTATTATTGGAAAATTTATTGCATGTTTGATGTGAGAAGGGAAGGGTAGAAGATTAACATGAAAAAGAAGATACCAATATATTATAATTGATTTATTTAAGCAATTTTTCTTACTCGAGCAGGAGAAGGATTTGCCATGGTATCTGGAACTAGCATGGCTGCTCCACACGTTGCTGGAATTGCTGCTCTTATAAAGCAGAAACATCCACGTTGGAGCCCTGCTGCCATTAAATCAGCCTTGCTTACAACAGCAACAACTCTAGACAGAGCAGGAAACCCAATTCTATCTCAGCAATATTCCGAAACAGAAGCTATGAAGCTCGTCAAAGCCACTCCTTTTGATTATGGGAATGGACACGTGAATCCAAGAGCAGCCCTGGACCCTGGGCTCATCTTTGATGCAGGTTCATTTTCTTTCCACCTCTAACATAACTTTTATGCTTGTCTTAGCAATAGTTACTTGGAATAGTGTGTGATTTTTTACCTTTTACTTTATTGTCACAAGAAGGCAAGGCGGGTAGATAACACACCGTGTGTGAGAGACAGCGTTAACTAGAAAAAATGAATTTGTTTTAAACCCAAAGGATGGTGGGGGGAATGAAGTACTGATATAGCTTAAACATTCACTATCATGACAACTCGAATAAAATCAATCTGCATCTGACTAGCAGAATAACAGATAGATGTAATCAACAGATAATATGAAAGAAAAATATTTTAAAAGTGGTTACTTTGTAAACTGTAGATTAAAGCTCAAGTATGTTTCTGGTCCAAGTAATATTAAACAAACACGACCAAAATAAAAAAATGGTATATATTCCAAGGACCATTTCCAATAAAAAAAATATAGGGCTTGAAACGTAAATATTAATGTTATGAGTACCAAAAACATATTTAGGTGTTGTGTATGACTCATTTACTCATAAGTGGTTAGTCCCTCAAGCAGAGCGAGTGGAGTTGAAAGCACAACCAACAGAGCATTTAAACTTAAGATTGTAATATGTAACCCTAATGAGTGATTAATAGAAATCACACCATTTACTCTGCTATTGAAGTCGTAGGCACAATTGTTCTATATCCTCTTATATCTCTCTGTCTGCATAGTCCACTTCGTCATAACTTCCATCTAATTTTGCTTCGTCTAATGATGCTAAGTACTAGCTGAGGCATAGTCTACTGTGTTGTGTCTTATATTTCAACACTGATACGATGGATACATGTGTCTAATAAGATAGAAGCAAATATCTGTAGACCATAGAATGGTGTTAGTTATTCTAACTGTCGCTCCTCCCTATTAGCTCTCTTCCATGTATTTGGTTGTCCAATACAAGGAGGTCTTTATTCTGAGTTCAAAAAACAAGAAAATGTGGGTGAGTAATCACTTTTGAGAAGGGAGAACCTATCTGATAGGCTCACACATAACAAATTCATGCACTGCTTGGACTTGCACAATATTGAATGTTGGAAATAAGATACGAATGGTAGAATGGGTAGTTCTGGGTGAGCATCAAGTATCATGAGAGGCTTCAATCCAAGAGGAAAAAAACTGAATCGAATTTGTCTTGAACTCTCTCCACATTTGTGTGTGCCTTGCATCGTCTTATATCTCTCTCTGGCCAACTTGAATTTTTCTTAACTACAAAGTTTCAATTGTTTCTCAAACACTGAGATGATGAATACATGTATTTGATAAGATAGAAGAAAAAATGTAAAGACCCTTGGTTGTTGGTAGATATTCTAATAGTGACATCTCTATGGTAGCACTTTTTTCGTGTATTTGGGACTCTTATATAACGAGGTCTTTAGTTTTAATTCAAAATACAAGAAAACATGAGAGAAAACTTACGAGAGAAATGTCTGAAGGTCTGTTCTTGAGAAACTTGGACAAAATGTGTGAGTGTTCTTCGGTAAACTATATCTATAATTTGCAAGATCATAATAAAATCTGTTTCATCATATGATTATGGACATAGCCGTTGATTCTAAGGTGAACCACATTAATTAACTTTATTGATTTCTTATGTGTTTTGTTTTTTCTTTCTTCTGTCTCGTTAGTCATCCACATTTTTCATGATCATCCACAATAGATTATAACGTTTCAAAGTTGCGCAAGTTCTGTTTTCATTTTTGTGCTGTGACTGCATAATTTACTAAAAGGATGCGTTAGGGAAATAATTTTGTGAAAAAAAGACCAAAATATTTTAAAATTTAAACTTAATTAGTTTTGCTTATCATTTTGCAGGATACAAGGATTACTTAGGGTTCTTGTGCACAACACCTGGCATTGATGTTCATGAGATAAAGAAGTACACAAACTCACCATGTAACAGAACCATGGGCCACCCATATAATTTAAACACTCCATCAATTACAGTTTCACATCTTGTGAGAACTCAAACTATAACCCGAAAAGTCACAAATGTTGCAAAGGAAGAGACATACGTGATGACAGCTAGAATGCAACCAGCAGTTGCCATTGAAGTCACCCCACCAGCAATGACCATCAGAGCTGGTGCATCACGTAGGTTTACCGTGACACTTACTGTTCGCTCAGTGACGGGAACATACAGTTTTGGAGAGGTTTTAATGAAGGGAAGCAGAGGACATAAAGTGAGGATTCCTGTTCAGGCCAATGGATACTCAAGATAGCCTAGTTTGGCCATTGTAATATTCTTTGTAACTTGTGGGAATAAGGTATGTTTTGGTAGATTTATTCATTAATATATGTGATGTTAATTATATGTAAAGGTATATAGGTGTAAGGAGGGAATCCTTGTTTATTCCACATTTTAAATTTTGCTAAGATCATCTAGTGATATGTTAAATTTCTTCTTCTTACAGAAGTTTTTCATGTATCTTCTGTCTCCCTTCTCCCACATTTACTTGATTACAGCAGGTTGTAACTTGTACTACACGAAAATAATTAAGAATATATGGTATCTATTTGTAGAGAGACATCTTAGTATCTTACTAATGGTTTGTTGATTCTTCTCATAAGATTCACTTCTTTCTTCTCGCTTCTGTCTTTATTTTTATTTTGTTGATAAATTTGCTGAATTGAAGAAGGAAATTATCACAGTATGAATAATCAAATATACTTAATAAATAGATAAACTAGAGTTTGCTCAAAAAATATAAACTAGAGTTTATAGGTTGGTTAGTTAGTTAGGGAGTTATTTACTCAAAGTCACTCTATAAATAAGCTACACCATTGTGCTCAATTCTCATTCTTTTATCAATCTTATTCATTCTATAATGAATATCTATGAGCATTTCCCACATTAATACTCCTAAGCTTGCTTTCTTGTTGATCATTATGATCTTCTTCCCTGAAACTCCCATAATTCATAAGAGAAATTAAAGTATTGATATTTATTACTACTATCAATGGGGTTTGACACAGATGATTGGACATCTATTTTCAGTATATGTAATTTGACTTTGAATTTATACCCACCGTATTGTTAGAATTCCATCAAACCCTCTTGTTGAGGTTGTGATTTTCCCTAACTTCACATGTGTGCCTCTTTGAATTAAAATTTTTATCTAACAAAAATCAATTTTATCTTAAGAGACCTCACATTCTTAGTTTACAATTAGGGACACAGTCTCCATCTTTCATATTTCCTTCCATTGCATTTCATGTTATCCCACAACATAAATGTTGACCCAGCTTTTAACTATGACAAAATGGGTCTGCTACATAAAAGGACTTAATATTAGACTATTGTATACGATTATACTTAATTAGTATTAGACTATGGTATTCAAATGTACACGAATAATCATAACCAAATGCAGAGCACTTTGAAAAGAAATAAGGTTGTTATGAAACCTCAATCAGTTCTAACAAAGCCAAATTACCCAAACAATGTCCATGATAATAGATAAAATAAATCTTTGAGTTGATAACTCCGGCCTGTCTAAAATGTATAACAAAGATAAAACAGAAGATAAAAAGTTAGTACAAATTGGAAGATGAGTAATAGAGTCAAACCAACTCCACAACCTTTAGAAAAAGTGCAATGTAATAATGAGTGATCAACTGGTTCATAAGAATGACCAAACAAACTGCACATGGAAAAAGCTGTACATCCCCTTTGATGGAGAAGATCATATATGTAGGTGTTGTGAATTTAAACCTCTTGATGAAACCTGTTGTGAATTCCAACAAATAATCACAAGAATAAACTTAGATCTGTGGAGCAAAGAAAGTAGTAATCAATGAGTAAAGTAGCCTCAAGCAACAACAAAAACAACAAACAGACCTAGATCAATGTGTGAAGCAACACTACAAGCATATTCAAAGCAATAAAGATAAGAGAGAAATGAAGAAAGCAACACACCAATATTGTTTACCCATTTCGGTCCAAAAATTACCTACTCTTGGGGAGAGAGTAGCTATATGTTCCACTTTGATAAGAGAGATACACAGAAGTTACAAGAAATTAGCTTAAAAGCTTACAAAAAACAAACCCTAAGTTCTACCCATTTTTCAAGTCATCCCCACTCACAATGAATCCTAAGAGAAACCACTAAAGGAAGCTTTTTGATCCTACCTCTAGCGAAATCTCACTACCCGAGGTGTTCACAAATGTTTCGCAACCCAAGAAATAAACTCTCACCAAAGACACTCAACTCTAAAGTTCCCTCCGTTGGTTTTCCAGGTTTCTCTCTCTTGAGCTCACTCAAAACATGAAGAATGAAACCTTATATAGTACCAGATCCCGAGATAATCATGCAACGTTAGACACCCATCGTGCCATGATTGTAGTTAATACATCAGTACAATACTATATTCTATGCGTGAATCGTGTCACGATGCCTTTCCATCGTGTCACGATATTTCCAGTGGCGACCTCCTAGAAAATGAACCAAAATCGTGCCACGTTCCCATGCTCACATGCCATGGTTTTTCCAGAACTTCAACATCCAATTTTGAGCCAAATTTCAACATATCTCCACCTTGACTCTAACTTGGTAGTGATGTTAATTTAACCATCAACCACCTTGTTTCTCTCTCCAATAGGAAATCACTCTTCGACAAAATCGATCAAGTCCAAGCAATGTTAGAACCTTGATCCAGGCAATGACTTGGTGAGCATTTCTGTCAAATTTTCTTCCAATGCCACTTTTTCAACCACAATTTCTTTTGATTCAACCACGTCTCTAACAAAGTGTAGGCAAATATCGATGTGCTTTGTCTTCTCATGATACATTGATGATTCGGCAAATGGATGACACTTTGGCTATTACAATGTATATCTTCACACTTGAGTAATTCCTAACTCACCAATCATACCTTTCAAGCATATGGCTTCCTTCACCCCTCCTACAAGGAAAATATACTCCACTTGAGTTGTATATAAAGCCACCATGGAATTTTGATTTTCCTTCTAACTAATAGCCGTGCCATAGAGAGTAAACACATAACCCGGTAAAGATTTTCTTGCATCCACATTGCCCGAATAGTACACATCTACATACCCCTCAAAAGCGTCTTCATCTTGAGCTGCTCTTGTGTACTTCAAACCGCCCTTCAAAGACCCATTCAAATATCTCAAAACTCACTTCAAAGCTCGCTAATGAACAATACCCGAATTTGCCATAAACCGACTTACTATTCCAACTACATAAGCTAAGTCTGGTTTACTACAAACCATTCCATACATGATGCTTCATGTTGAAACAAGAAGGGTCTTGTACAATTCCTCTATGGTTTTGATGATAACAAAATATTGAAGAACAAATGAATATACTAATATATTAAAAAGACTTAATATTAGACTATTGTATACGATTATACTTAATTAGTATTAGACATGAAGAATGAAGCCTTATATAGTGTCTAGATCCTGAGAGAATCATGCAACGTTAGGCCCCCATCGTTCCATGGTTGTAATTGATACACTAGTACAAGACTACATGCTATATGTTAATCGTGTCACGATGCCTTTCCATTGTGTCAAGATATTTCCAGTGGCGACCTCCTAAAAAATGAACCAAAATCGTGCCATGTTCCCATGCTCATGTGCCATGATTTTTCCAAAACTTTGACATCCAATTTTAAGCCAAATTTCAACATTTCTCCATCTTGACTCTAAATTGGTGGTGTAGTCAGTTTAACCATCAATCACCATACTGCTCTCTCCAATAGGCAATTACTCTTCAAGTAATTGGTATATGACCCCCCTCCCATAGAAATGGCTTCAAGCACGTTAGGGATAAGCATAAGAAGATTAGAATTAAGGTTCTGAAGCAACCCACCAGTAGAGAAAATTTCTTGCATGGAATGAATGACATCTGAAGCAACAATGTCCTGACAATGTTGATAGTAATGACCACAAAAACCATCTGAGACAAACGCTCCATCACCATTTTGGTGTTGCAAGTTTGATTTGATTACGTAAACCAATTGAGTTGATTGTAGATTTTAGCGGTGATTAGGATTCTTCGTTGGATTAACATAGACAATTATCAGTTATGAGGCACGTGTTCTATTTAAGTGGCGAGTTCGTGAGATTTTAACTTCCCTCTAGATGTCAAGTGGTGAGTTTGTGGGATTTTAAGTTCCTTCCTCTTGAATCGTAAGTTCTAAATGAGAATTTGTTAATGAAAACTCTTGTATTTATATGCAAGTTTCCAGTTGGGCTTGGGCTGAAAAACTTGCCTTTTTCCCAAACCCGTAGATAAAATACTGATGAAAGTTGTATTTTCCCACCAACGCACGTACCTCGCGCTTGAGTGCTTAAAACAATGCTTTTCAGCACTGCGTCGCACACCGGGGTGCGTGGCAGCACACTCGGGGCACATGGCTTCTGCTTCAAATGCATTTTTTTTCCTTTTTCTTCGTCTTTTTGAGTGCTTTCTTCCTTCATATAAAAAATATTAAAGAGTATTCAGGATCAAGTGGATATTCAATTAATGACTTTGACGTCGTCAACGTTGCAGATCCGGAGACACGAGTATTCTGGATGCTTAAATATAGTCATATTTGTAGATATATGCAGTATGCCGTTTTATGTTCTTAATATGGATGTTGTGAGTTTGTTCGCAAATTCGTCCTTTCTGTTTTTAACGACTTTGAATTTGTATTGTATCGATGCACTCTATCAATTTGATTGCATGTATATCTTTTATTTTTGTAAAAAAAAAAAAAAATAGGAAGCAAGTTAGCAATATGCTTTCACTTGCTTTTTGTAAAATGGAAATCTCAATTATTTTCCAAGGAAGTAGAATTGCATATATGTTAGGCTACATATGAAAAATTTATGTTTCTTCCAAAGTATCAAATCCATCCCAAAATTTATGGGTTTTTGTTAACGAGTGCTCTAAGAACACTCTTTAAGGATTCCTAATCAAAAAATTATCCTTTAAAAAAGTTAAAAACTTCAATTCCCAATGCATTGATTTCATAAACTTTGACAAAAATTTACTATGCCCTAAGGGCCCTGGGTGACATTTCCCTTAATTTATTTGCCAAAGAAAACAAAAAATTGTTGTATTCACATTTGCTTTGGCTGAAAAACACATGTAAATTACTTAAATGCTTCGCGGCAGTTAACTGCCGAATTATGGAACCGGCTACAGTTAACTACCGAGAAAAAAAAATGCTTTTATAATATAATTAAACAAATCAAAATAAAAACCACGTATAGAAATGAATAAAAAAATTCTTGACAAAAAAATAAATGGATAAATTTTTTGTATTTTTGGATTGGTGGCTGTCTCACATGCAGCCCCTTTAGACCGGTCCTGAGTAATATACTACTTGCTTAAGGTAGCAACAATGGTCTAATATTTCAGAACTTTAAAAGAGAGACATCCAAAAAATTTAGGCATTAGTTATATGTCTCTCTTATATATTGATTATTTTTTATTGCATAGAGGAGGAAAAGGCTCGTATATATTGAATATTTTGTCTATTCGTAGTTAATATGAGGTTAATCACTCACACTTGTACATATCAAAGGTATTCATACTAGAAAATTTAAATGTTTAAACAAATTCATCGTGCATTATAATTTTTATTTTAGTTTTTCAATTTCCAAAAGAATTTTATTTTATTGAACTTAATTAAAAAAATGGTTTTGTTAACGAGTTTTCTAGAGCATTTTTTAAGGATCTCAAATGTAAAAACTTTTACAACATTAAATATTACAAATTTTAATGCATTAAATACACGTTTTCATAAAAACTTACTATAAAATCCTTAATTATAGAATGTCATGGAGCATCGTTATCATTTCTCATAAAAAAATTAGTACTCTATATTATATTGAGTCCTCCCTAAAACATAAAATTCAAGTGAACAATAATGTCTGTCTGTTGGGAACATTTACTAGTTTTTGTTATTGTTGGTGAGATTAGTTTACAAACATTTACTTTACTTTGACAAGTTCATAGATTGCAATTACTTTTCCTATCAACTTTCGTAATCTCCCATCCCTCGTCAAAATAAGTAGGTCTCTCAGTTAATAAAAGAGCGGTGGACGAAAATATCTACTATGGTTAATGTGGTAGGGACTTGTGAGAGCAAATAGATACGATATGTGAATATACATTGAATATTAATATCTCTCCATTATGAAAGTCTAAGGAGATGGAAGACATACTATATACTCCCTCTTAAATGAAATATAAGAAAAAATTATAGTTGAAATGTTAAATACTTCCTCCGTTCCAAAATAAAAATAAAATTGGATGAACATATTTGATACAAATTTTAAACCAAATACATTAATTTTAAACCAAATATATTAGTTGTTAAATGTTGATATCCAGAGAATTCCTTCATCAAAGATTACATATAGCCGAGATAAAATATGTCAATTGAGTGTGTATAATGTGTGGTCTAGGCATTATTTCATGATATAGTTCATAACTCAAATAGAGTTCTGAGAAACTTCATTAGAGTATATATCAAATTTGTGAATAAATTTTTTATTTATATATTTAAAAATAATTGTTAATTTTATATCGTAAATACAATTCGGATAGTAAAAAACTTCATATATATTTGATAGAGATGATGCTTTTCTGAAAATGAAAAAACCATTCTTTAGTCATTTTCATTGTTTCCAAGAAATGTATACACTTGTTGTCTTTTATCTCATTGTTATTAAGTGAAATTAAAATAAATTTTAGAAAGTAAAAATGATTTTTTTTCAGAAAATAAACTTTTTGGTTTTCATAAACTTTTTCCTAATTTTTTATCTTTTTTTTGGTTTTCAGAAACTTTTTCCTCAAAATATTATATTTTGAAAAACTTCAATTTTAACTTTCCTAGACTATTTTCATTTATGACAATTTGAGTTTTGAGTTACAATAATAAAATATGTTTTTTTAAAACTCGGTATCCGATCTAAGAATCGACTAATCCGAGGGGACCAATTCCACCGCCCACTTGTGGGGCCCCATTTAAAGTCAAAGCAAAGCTTTGTATGGACTTGTCAATCGAAATTGGCACCAGAGGAAATCGAACCTGAGACCTTTAGAGGAGCAAACTCCAAGATCCCAAGTCAACCACTAGGCCAACCCCAAATGGGTTACAATAATAAAATATGTTAATTAATTTTTGTGACTAAAATTAAATAGTTAAAATAAAAAATGTTTTTTTTGAAAGAAAAATAAATAAAATGTTAAAACATAACTTTTTAATAAATGTCTGGCATATGTAATAGGGAATTGGATTTCACGTTGTTAAAGCATGACGCTTTGTCTAAAAGTCCTAGGTCAACTGGAAAATGCTGAAATTGCAAGGTTGGACGTCGTGACCCGGGTTCGAACCTAGGACCTCACAATTGTGTGTGAGTTTAATTTCAGTGGATTACCACTTTATCTAAGACCAAAAAAAAAAACATGATGCTCTAAGATGGTGTTTGATTTCAAAGTGACGGTTGAGATTGTTTTACCACGTGTAATCGTGTTTGAAATTTGAACCGTTCAATCTCAAATGAACAAATTGAGATCGTTTACAATGTCAAAATGTGTGAAGCATTCCCACACTACTAGAAAAAGCTGAAATACCGATGGAATTTAGAGACGGAATTCTTGAGTAGGAGTGAAGGTGTAGTCGGTGTGAAGGTGTAATATTTTTAAAGGCATGTTAACAAATGCTCTAAAAATATTGGCTAAAAGATCTAAGGTTTAATATGTTTTTAGTCCCTGCAAAATCATGAATTTTCAACTTTAGTTCCTAAAAAAATTCATTCACATTTAATCCCTAACTGCATTTTATAAGGAACAATTTGAGAACTAAAAATATCGTAAAAAGTTTTAAAAATATAAATTATTCTTACAAATTGCTATATTATGAAGGACTAATTCCTAAAAAAATTCATTCACATTTAAACCCTTACTGCATTTTATAAGGAACAATTTGAGAACTAAAAATATCATAAAAAGTTTTTAAAATATAAATTATTCTTACAAACTGCTATATTATATATGAAGGACTAAAATTACTATTAAAATTTAATAGAGACTAAATTTAAAAGTTTGTGATTTATAGAAACTACAAATATATTTAACCCAAAAGTCTACAAAAGAAAGTTGTCTTTAAAATATAAAAAGAAACATCGCTTACATGTATTTCTAGTTCATCTATTTTCAGAAAGTGGAATTTTTTTAGGAAAGAAAATGGAATTTTTTTATTAACCCAATTTTATTTTATTTTTTAAATTTTCCAGCAACATCCCATTTTGAGGTCATTTTTGTTGATGAGCATATTCATTATAAATATGTGACAACGCTTTATATGCTCACTTTGACTATCCATATCAGTAAAAGAAAGTCAAATAAACGTTGTCTCGCCATTAATGAATAAGCATCACTAAGAATGATTTATACTTCACTTGAGATGGTCTAATGTGATTAGTTTAGAATTTTAAAGGATACTCTTAAGGTCTCAAGTTTGATTTTTCTCAATGTTAATTTTGATGGCTAATTTATACGAAGCTTTGCTTTGGATTTATATATCCCCACAAATTACTCGGTCCTCGACCACATATCAAGTTTTAAAAAAATATATCCTAAAATGGGAAACAGATGAAAAATTTAGAAGTGAAATTAGGAGGAAAAAAAAGGGTTTTTAAAATAACGGGGCCATATCTTTTTCTAATATTAGGGGACCGAATCTTCATAAATTTGTATTCAAAAGTTTTTTTTTAAGAAGCCAAAGGAGTTATCTTAAAAACAGAAGAGATACCAACTACCAACTGAAGCACAAAATCTGTTTAACAAGGGATCAAGGAACAATCTCAGAATACAAAAAGCAAAATAACCAAAACAGAAAACAAAAAGTCGACAAACAACATTACATGGTGGAATAACCAATACAGACTGAAAAATTATTCCGCCGAGCATGAAAATCGTATGAAGAATTAGGCATATACACTTTAAGCCACCACCAAGAGTAAAGTTTCACTTTGTATTCCATCCGAGCAACAAATGACTCTTTGTTTTTATAAAATCCAGAGGTTTTGCGCTTCCACACAATTCAAATACAAGCTAGCCATATTGTTTGAAAATAGACATGAAGATTCTTCCTGTAAAGATGAGATCCACCAAAGTGGGAAGCATGCGATCCAATATTTGAAGGAGGAACGCTAAATTCCCGCAACCATTGCAAAATGGAAGACCAAACATTCTCAACAAAAGAACAATGGATGACAATTGGACCTAGGTCTGATGGGTACTCTCAAAAAATACCTCTCATAGGTAGGGTAAAACCCCGCTTTCATGGACCTGAGCTTGGGTCCAGGTAATTACCCGCAAATTTAATTTGGTATGGGCGCGGGTCTGGGTACTATACAACGAAGTCCCGCAACCCGCATATAAATATTTATATAATATGATAATTTATTTATTTTTTGTATATAATCTCTTATTTATTAAAGTTAACCCGGAAACAAATGTTTGCCCTAATTTTAACCTAACCTAATGGTTAATTTTACACTAATACCCCTGTTTAATTATTAACCCTATTTTTTCCTTCTTAACAAAATCACACCTAATCTCCTATTTTTTTGAACAAAACAAATCTGCCTAATCTCTTATTTATTAAAGTTAACCCGGAAGCAAATGTTTGTCCTAATTTTAACCTAACTGTAATGGTTAATTTTACTCTAATACCCCTGTTTAATTATTAACCCTATTTTTTCCTTCTCAACAAAATCACACATATTCTCCTATTTTTTTGAACAAAACAAATCTGCCTTATCTCTT
>Ga0315914_1003078_pt1 | contig 25455 bp, 12 predicted proteins | sample MpolenodulesMG_FD_203920 | JGI IMG/M metagenome (GOLD analysis project Ga0315914, IMG submission 203920) | Medicago polymorpha root nodule microbial communities from Los Angeles, California, United States - elongated nodules | ecosystem: Host-associated > Plants > Roots > Nodule | place: USA... | reverse complement strand
TCTTATGACAATTTCATAACATACTATGTAGTATTCTCACAGTGGGTCAATCCAGTATAAATATTACTCCTAATATTTATACCTATGTATAGACTTAATATCTTATATCTATGACCCATGAGATACGGTCACCAGTCTACATACATAATAGTCTCGACGCTTTATTATTATCCTTCTTCATATTAAAGCTCGACTATGGATATATTTAAGAACATCGTTCTCTATGATAATGTAATCTCATGATTAAGTCACACTTAATATATTATTACATGAACTATCTATTCTAAGGACTCTATTAGCATTACTATAAAAATAATAAAGATTGTCATATATTTATTCAATAATAAAAGTCATGATACATAAGATAAGTTCAACATAAACTATTGGCCTCTAGGGCTTACACCAACAGAGGCCCCCATGCATCAACCCTACCAAGTCTCGTGCCCCCGGTTTGTCTCTCCCTCGACCAGCCAAAGGAGAGAGTACTGCTTGCTTCTCCCTCTGTGCACTACTAGTAGAATGCTACACTCCCACACCTAAGTCTGTCATTCGTCACCTCAGGAGGCCTCTGAGACGTATTCCTCCGAGGCATATCTGCACAACAATTCAAAAAGCAAAAAATCAATGAGACAGTTTCATACGAACATTGTGTCATTTCCAACAATTCAACAACAACAACACTTATATTTGGGCAGTGTCATTTCAATCTGTAAACTACCACATTGCAGTCAAATATACTATAATCAACATTAACAAACCATATTCTAACTAATTTCATCATTAGCAATTCAAAAAACAAAACAAAAAAATCATTGAGACATTTTACCAAACACATAGAGTGCAATTTTCAAACAACTAAGAAATCTAACAATTTCTAAACCCTAAACTACCACATTGTACTCTAAACAACATCTAAGCAACAATTTATAACTTAATTCATCACTAACAATCCTAAAAACTAACATGCAAGCCGAATTTCTAAAAACCTAAAAATGTCTAATTTCTTCAAAAAAATATCACAAAATATCAACAAAAAAAAAGCAATGAAGTAGAATAAGCAACACTTACTTAATCAATTGCGTGATTTGATGATGATTTGCTTGAGTTTTGTGAAATTCGCAATTGGAGGGGAAAAAACGCATTTTGAATGAAAAGAAAAGTGAAGTGTTATGTTTATGTGCTGCTGTCATATACACTTAAGTCACGCAACGTGACTTAACTAACGCGGCATGGTTTAAGTCACGCAAAGCCTATAAAGTGCGCTAGTTAACTCACGTAGTGTGACTTAACTAACGCAGGGGTATACTTGTCATTTCAGTTGGACGCGAGCAAAATGTGTTGAGAGATGAGCAGAATTATAACTTTTATTCTCCTAGTGTGTGTTTGTTGTCTCATTAATATCTTATTACATTTAAAAATTAAAATAAAATAAAAACTCAAAAGGCTTGCATTACATATAGATCACATTAATTTTACAAGTTGGATGAAAAACTCAATCTTGTATAAACTATATTGTATATATAAAGAAAGAGGGAGGATCCGTTGAACACCAGGTGTAAGTCACAAGACTTACACCAAATCTAAACTGTTATAACCAATCAATCCTACGGCTTATAATACCGCAACAAAGCAAAAATTGGAAGTGCAAAGTAGAGGATCATACAATCAGATGGAGATACCCATATACCTTCACTATTTTCGTCTTTCCCCTTTCTTCTTTTCCTTGAAACCTTGAATTTTCAAAGATGAATTAAAGCTATTTTATAAAAGAATAAATTAATACAAATCGTTTAGAGTTTTGATTGGAGATTCTTATCACACTTAATTATAAAGGGATTTGACCACACAGTAATCCCATACTTTAGGTTAGGGATAATCCCTATAATTTTTCTTGGCTTTATTTGGATCTTGCTCCTAATATGTCGATAGGGTAAAGAAAAAGATAATAAATGGCTTTTTAATGGATTATAGAAAGTGGCCTTCATCATCAAAGTGACGCTGGTAGATGCAAAAGTCGGAGACGAAAAATTGAGAAAAGGGGTCACATGATATTTACTATTGAATGGAAAATCAAAATTGCTAAATGATTCAATTGAGTAGTGTCATGACATGATTTCAACCAAGTTATTATTATTCATAACAAGCAGCAGGAGCCAGGAGGTGCGAATTTGTTTTGTGTGGTCACAAGCGAACCAGAAAAAAGGGAACAAGAGAACTCAATAAGTTTAATTGCAGTGGGTTGACAGTCCAAAACAATTTTGCATAGACGACCAATCTAAATATTTTAAATTGCCACGTCAATTAAATTACTGCTTTGTTTTTAATTGACGTGGCAATTTAAAATATTTTGATTGGTCGTCTGTGCAAAATTGTTTTGGACTGCCAACAATAAGAACAAATTTAAATATTAAAACAAATGTAACAAACACAATATGAATATATATTTTTTGTTTTTTTCTTTATCATTTAAAAAGTGTAACAAACTAGATGAGTATATTTATACTTACTTTTTCATCATTTCAATTATACCCTTCAACAACCTTTTCTATAATAAAATTGTTGTTGGTGTCATTTTGTTTTGTTATATTGTAATATTGTCGGTGTCGTTGAAATAGATAATCATAGTTAGTTTTATTTTTTATAACTTGAAAGCAACAATCATTTATATTTTTTAGTTTTAATCAAAATCAAAATTTCATAAAAAAAACACTGTTCATAATTTTCAAACATTAGCGCAATAAAAAGAGCGGAAAATGTCTTTTCACTAGTATAAGATAAAATTCATATGATTTGTATTTTTTTCTTGAAATAATTTAAAACAAGATCCGCCCGAAGAAAAATATAGCTATCTAAAAGTGAATTTTATATTCTAAATTATATAATTATAATTAAATATTTAAATTTAATTATTATTGACATTGAAATTATAAAGATTTTTTTTTAAATCGTGTCTCAAGGTTAATAGATATATCATAACAATATTTATTTATGTTTTTCTTGTGAAAAAATATTTATTTATGTTAAAAGAGACTAAGGTGTACGACATATTTAATTATTAACAGAGCGAATTGCAATTCAAACATCTCTTGGGGGATGGAGATATAATTTACTCAAGGTTTTTACTTTTCAAATGAGGGAAATGCATCTTTTAACATAAGAGAAAAAGTGAATATAATTCAAGCATCTCTTTAGAAGATGAAAGTGTAATTTTTTCTAAAGATCTTTAAGTTTTTTTTATAAGGGTTAAATATAATTTTGGTCTCTATAAACATGTTAATTTTTTGTTTTAGTCCCTCTGAAAAATTTCTTCAACTTTTAGTCTTCCAAAAGTTTTTCATCTTCACTTTTGGTCTCTCCTTTAAAGTAAACTCATATGCAGAATTCATATTTTTTAATAAAATTTATAATATTATAAGGATCTCTCCCAAAAAAAATATTAGAATTTTTCAACAAAACATGGATTAAATATGAGTTTTGATATTTTTGGAGGTAAGAAAATCATATTTAATTTATGTTTTATTAAAAAATTAAAAAAAAATTGAGTGATTTTTGCAATATTCAACACATTTCTGCACAATTTCATTAAAAAAACAAAAATTAACTTAAATATAGGATCTAAAGTAGTGATTGAAAATTTTATAGGACTAAAAGTTGAAGGAAAAATTTAGAGGGATTGAAATGAAAATCTAGTATATTTATAAGAAAAAAAAACATATTTAACTTTTTTTAATAACAAACTTATTTAGAAGGAAAGAGGAAAAAAAACCATTTTTTGTAGAACAGGAAAAAAAACTTATTGGTTCTATTCAAAAAAGGAAAGTTGTTGTTGACACATATGATAGGGCTGAAAAACACATAAAAGACGAAAATGCCCCTGCGACAGTTAACTACCGAAGTAAAGAACCAGCTGCAGTTAACTACCGAAGTTCCTTCGACAGTTAAGTTAACTGCCGACGAAAAAAGGAAGAAAAAAAAAGAGCCTCGGCACTTAAGTGACGAAGAACTCATCAATTTTGTTTTAAACCAAACAACAATATCAGATGTCAAAGAAAACAGCAATATTTTCATTTGCAGAATCATTGGCTTTCTCTCCTCTTTCCTTGATTCATGTTTAAAAAATTCCTCGATTTTGTTTTTATATTTAGTTATTTATATTTTCAATATAAGTTTGTTCAATGTGTTTTAGACTTTTAGCAGCATAGCGTGGCACATTGTTACTTCCCCAATTCCTTTTGAAATTTTGGTCAAGAAAATCGTACAATTTAATTATGTCATTTTCAAAAATCTAAGTTACATTAATTATTTTTTTACTAATAATACTATTAATTATTTATTGTTAAATGAAATTGGTATTCTAAAATAATAGACAATTAAGGGTATCACTTACAAAATACAAGTAATTTAATCAAAAAATAAATATTTAAGAAAAAACAAACATTATTTATCAGTTTTTCTATATGAACATCAAAATATAAACACAATACTATATATGTTAACATGAGTTTATCTCCTAATTTTTATCTTATACACAATACTTAGTTACATATAATTAAAAAATGCAAACAAAAAATGAATGACATCAAATGTGAGATTACATTTTTAATGTTAATGAGTCCTATAATTTATTTTTATTTTTATTTGTTTTGAAGTTTTGCAATCAGTGATTAATGAGTATTTAGTGTGTGATTAAAGATGATGTAGCGAATTTTCCTTTACGCCAACGCGTTTTCTTTTGTTTTATTTGCACATTTTAATTCATAAAGTAATTGTCCTAGAGGTATGGTTTAAAAGAAAATTGATGATTTCTTTGGCACTTAAGTGTTGAGGTTTTTTTTTTTCTTTCTTTTTTTCGTCGGCAGTTAATTGCCGAAGGAACTTTAGTAGTTAACTGCGGCCGGTTCTTTACTTTGATAGTTAACTGTTGCAGGGACATTTTTGTCTTTTACATGTATTTTTCAGTCCTATCATATGCGTCAATAACAATTTTCTCAAAAAAGATAGATAATCACTGTTAAAAAAGGCTGACTAAAAAATTTCCTTGAATTTTGACCTTACTCAACATTCGCTGCTTACGCGGGTGACGCCCTCCGATGATTGCGGCGCACTAAACCAAATCTGTCTCGTAGTCAAAAACACACACCAGCTGACTCACGACCATTCTCCACCGTCAGATCAATAAATAACATGACATAATCCCATTTATCATTATTTTCTAAAGGTTAGTTTTGTAATTAATTCAATTTTGGAGCACAGAAAAATTTCATATTCTCCCTTCCCCGTGAACTTATATATCCTTTTCACATTGCTTTTGTCGTCTCACACCCCCAAAAGCAAATCCACCTCGACTAGCAATTACCTCCTTGGAACTACAAATTCAAGCATATTTAACTAGTGGTAACCTTTTTCGTTAGAGAAGTAAAGTGGGGTTCACCTGCCCCAAGGATAGATTAACTAGGCACAAAACTATGATACTTTTGCTACACTCATCAGCCACCTCAAATCCTAGCCGTTAAATTGCACAACACCAACAAAGCCATTTTAGTCAAATCGTGTTTGTATCTCATGTTTTATATTTGTCCAATACCATGAAAATAGTACTCGTCATTAAAAAAAAAAATCATTAAAATCACAATAAATTTAATATTGTTTTTTTTAAGGAAAATTTAATATTGTTGTAATTAAGCTTCAAAGGACCTTTATCATCTCATATAAATCAGCGGTGTGTTAAACCCCTGCCTTCTTTTACAACATGTTAGGGTTCGAACGTAATGGGTCGGGCCTGATCCTACCAAAAGAAAAAAAAAGACAAAAAATACATGACATAGACATAACTGAAACGAAGATGGGGTTGGGTATACCCTCGGGCTATCCATTCAGTACTCTGGTACCAATTTAATCTGATGATAAAAAGTGTTTTTAAAATGTTATTTAACATATTCTCTCAGACTCGGTCTCTCGCACACACCTCTTTTACTTTCACATTTCTCACTTTCTATTTTGAACCTCAACCTAGGCTTAACTTCGCACGCTTCTGCTCCTCAACTCCTCTAGCTCAGTCTCATGTTGTCGCTTCTCCAACGCAACCTCACCATTTATTTTGGTCATATAAAATACAATTTGCTCATTAATTTGTTACATAGCGTTGCTATTACTTTTGATTATGTTGTTGTTTCATGTGCTACTTTTAAGCTGTTGTTTCCTACGATTAAAGAAATTGTTAATTTTTTTTTCTTCAAAATATATGTAATGGCGACTTGTCTTAGGACAAACCCGATTTTATCTTTGTATTGTCCCGTATTTATTGGACCTGAACCTCATCGGGTTTGATCAACTTAATGACGAGTTTGAGTCTAAAAATTGGTCAAATATAATACGAGGACCGAGTTTGGACACATATAACCTGATCTAACTCATCCTTTATATACATAATATGAATATTAATGGATTAACTTTTATGTGATCTTTATGAAAATCGTAATTTACATATATAACTTTTTTTTAAAAATCTTGCCAGACTTTTGTTGTAAGACACATGTTAAAGTACTCAAAAAACAAATATACATTAGAAAATACTCCATTCAATCATATTTATAAGCAATTTTTACTTTTTTACATTTATTAAACAAGTGATGTATCTAAACAATATTATATTATAGATACATCAACTATTTAATAAATTTAAAAAACAAAAGTTACTTATAAAAGTGACCGAAGAGTATAATATTATTGAGTTTTAAAAAGTTAAATGCAAGACTTTTAAGAAATATTTTCAATGAATTTTTTACCAAGTATTTTATTTTAAAGGTACAAATTAACAGTTTTTAAAATAAAGCCTAAGCTTTATTTTCAATACCACTAAAACCGGATTTCTCATTCCTTATAAATACAATCTAGTAGTAGTAGTTTTTTTAGATAGATCTCTATCCACCTCAATTAATGGATAGTGTTGTCACACTCACGTGAATTGGAAGATAAATATAGAAGGATTTTTTTTAGAAGGGATGAAACATAAATACTACTCCACATGATAGGAACATTATATTTTAAAAGAACATTTAAGAAAAAAGGAATTTTAACTTGGATATAAATATGAAAAAATGCGCAGCTGCATCCGTTGTAATGAAGGTGCGTAGTACAGAGACAGCTCCACTACATTCACGAGTCAACTAAACAAAGAAAGAAAAAGAAAACAAATTAATAATCGTTAGTTAACTAATTAATACTATAATTAAATATTGTAATAAATTCTTCAACTGTGAAATCAGTGTTACTCACTTACCAGTCCTGCAAACACGTTCAAGCAATTACCTTTCTCTCTCTAAAAAAAAAGCAATGATGTGAGAGAAAGAAGACGAAGAAGAAGCAATTCTCTCTCTCTCTCTCTCTCTCTCTCTCTCTACAATGCTTCGATTTCTTCTACTTCGAATGTTCTTCCTCTGTTTTGCTTCTTCTGTTGCAACTGCAGCTCAACGAGGTTAGCACCTTCATCTTCGTCTGCATTGAATTTGAAAACCTGATTAATTCATTCATAATGATTTTGGATTTGAATTTTTACTTTGTTAGCTTTCAATTCTGTTATTAACAGAAAATGTACTAATTGATACTTTAATTAATCTGTGTAATTGAGGATATATTAATTTGAATCCTAATATTCATTATCCATAAATTACGGAAAAAGCAAATCAATGCAGCTTTTTTTCCTTTTTGGTTATTTTGCCATAGTTTATGTCAATTATAGTTATAGTAAGAAGAAATTGAAAATTCGATGATATCTTGATTCATGAAGTTAATTTCTAAAATTTGTTGTTTTGCTTATAGTTCAAGTTTGAATGCTTCATCACTGAAATTATTGAATCTATATACTTTAGGAATTAGTACTTGTTAGTTTTATAGTTTATGAACTAGATTGAAGAGGAAATTATCCGATTCTCTGTAGTGGAATATTTTGTTCTCAAGAATAATAAAAGTGACTAGCTTATTTAAGTTCTGGATTAGACTAATTTTTTTTTTTTTTTTTGTTGTTGTTATGCATCAGTCTCACTAGGTATTGAAATTTGTTGAATTAGCAATGTGTTGGTTTATCTTGATTCATAGAACTTACTTTTTTGGTTAAATGTTGCACCAAATGTTGGATTTAGGCACTGTTGGATAAACAGTTTAATTTGCAGCTTATCATGATAAGCGCTTATCTATAAGCTATTTATATAACAAAAGATAAAATAAAGTTAAATTATTTTTGCATAAATTATAAGCTGTTTTCATAAATTATCTCGGAGAACTTATGAAAATAAGCTGAAAACTGCTTAGGAACATCATGTCCCTGTTTGGATTGACTTATTATTGAGCTTATGCAAATAAATAAGCTGTTATGTATTATCGTAAGCTTGTCAAGGTAGTTTATAAAAAACAGCTTATGAAGATACAATTTTTGTTAGTGAGAACTTATGAATTAACATAATAGCTTATTTATTTGCATAAACTATTTTTCATAAGCTTAAAAATAAGCCAACCAAAAAGTCTCACAAGTGCTTAGGCCAGTAGATAAGCTCAAATGAGCCAATCCTAACAGGTCTTTAATCTGGTATGATGTCAAGGATGTGACCAAATTATGCTAAGTCTGCGTGTGATATATCTACTGACAATTTACAAATGCTTGAGATTCACAGCAAGAGGTAGTTCGTTCCCACATTATTTTTATTCTTTGGGTGGATTTTAGTGTTAGTGAAACCAGCATTTCTCCTTTGTGCATGCCAGTAATAGTATTAGGATTTTTGTTATTTGCAGATTTATTTTTATTCTTCTTTGACTTGGTTCAAACGTATGAAACTTCGTGACCATTGCAGGACCATTTGCTATGCGCATAAGCTGTGGGGCTCGTCAAAATGTTCAAACTAAACCAACCACTACACTATGGTATAAAGACTTTGGTTCAACAGGAGGCATACCGGCTAATGCATCTAAAACAAGTTACATTACACCTCCTCTTAAAACTCTTCGCTATTTCCCCTTGTCTGAAGGTCCTTCAAACTGCTACAAGATTAATGAAGTGCCAAAGGGGCACTACTCAATCAGGATCTTTTTTGGACTTGTTGCACAAGCTAGAGCTACCAACGAGCCTCTATTTGACATATCCATACAAGGCACTCAAGTATATACTTTGAAACCAGGTTGGACCACTCAGGATGATCAAGCATTTACTGAAGCCCAAGTGTTTCTTATGGACCGTACTGTCTCAGTCTGTTTCCATAGCACTGGTCATGGGGATCCAGCTATTCTTTCAATTGAGATTCTTCAAATTGATGATAACGCTTATTATTTTGGGTCAAACTGGAGTCAAGAGACAATACTTAGAACAGTTAAAAGACTGAGTTGTGGCTTTGGACAGTCAAAATTTGGCGTTGATTATGGCGCGGATCCTCTAGGAGGGGACAGATTTTGGCAGCATACTAAAACGTTCGGTCAGGATTCTGACCAACAAAGATCCGTTGAAACTAGAATTAAAAAAACTTCACTTGCACCAAACTTTTATCCAGAAACTCTTTATCGATCAGCACTTGTTAGTACTAGTAGCCAGCCTGATTTATCATATGCATTGGATGTGGATCCCAACAAAAACTATTCTATTTGGTTACATTTTGCTGAGATTGATAATTCGGTGCATTCCATAGGTCAAAGGGTCTTTGACATTATGATTAATGGTGATGTTGCCTTTAGAGATGTTGACATTGTGAAATTGAGTGGCGATCGTTTTACTGCCCTTGTGCTTAATAAAACTGTTCCTGTTAATGGGAGGTCTTTAGCAATAACTTTGAGGCCAAAAGAAGGTAGTCTGGCCACAATCACTGCCATTGAGATATTGGAGGTTATAGTGCCCGAGTCAAAAACTTTATCAGATGAAGGTTTGAATGCCAACTCCTACTTTTGTTAATTTTTTCCAACTTAAATTTCTTTTGTCTGGGTTCAACATGAATTTTCATCCTGACGTGATATTTTTTATATTATTATTTCAATTGTGGGTTGTTGTATGATTTGTTGTACCTGCATGCAATCTAGGTTTTGTTTAGGTCTTTACCAAGTGGGCAATAAATAACATAGTATTTGCATTCTCGGCAACTTATTAGTGATGAAAAATCGTACAGTTTCTGCCGTATCTTCTATTATGTAACATAAATTTGGTTTAGACCAAATTTTGTGCTGGTACTTGTCCGTTTTAGATTCATCATCATACTTCTTAAGTCTCTTTGTCTTGTCACATTTTTCCTTAACCGGTTGCTGTTGCTTTGGTTTCCCTTTCTATGAAAGATGACATTCAAGCTTTGTATTGATTGGTTACATTTACTTGTTCTCTGATTTTATGCACTATTAACATTAGCAAATGTGATTTCCTGTAATCCAAATGCATGTCAAATTTTATCTAGTTGATCACTGTTCTTTTACTCAGTTATGGCTTTACAAAGATTGAAGAAGGATTTGGGGCTTCCTCCCAGGTTTGGGTGGAATGGTGATCCATGTGTTCCTCAACAACATCCATGGACCGGAGTGGATTGCCAATTAGACAAAAGCAGCGGCAATTGGGTCATTGATGGACTGTAATTTCCTATCATCCTTATTCTTAGACTTTTGTTGTTTATTTGATTTTGTGGTAACATTTAATTCCATCTTCTGTTCACTCTTTTAATTACTTTTACCTTTCTCAATATTTTCTTTCTATTTTACCAAAACCAAGAAGCAAACTTTTTTTCCCAGTGCCAGAACTTTTAAATCAACAAAGTTGATTGTCACACGAAAAAAAGTGAAATTAGAAGGCTTAAGCTATAAGTTTGTCTTGCACAATAACACTGTTTAAAAAATTTCAGTTTACGGAAATAATTTAATCACTCATTGGTTGGTTAAGTTTTGCATGCTTTCTGAAATCAACCATTTTACGTTCATTATTTGATGAACCCTTACATTGGCCTTCCCCTTTTCTAGATTTCCGTGGGCTCTGGTTGTATTCAAAACAAACTCAGAACTGAAAACTCTACCCTGCACTTAGCAAAGAGATTGATAATTACCTCTAGGGTAGAAAGCCATTATGTTGTGTTGAAATCTGTGTTCAATATTTAATATCAATATCTCATATTTGATGCTGTGTCTGTTGATGAACAGTGGTCTTGACAATCAAGGCCTGAAAGGTTTCTTGCCGAAAGACATTTCAAGGCTGCATAATCTACAAATCATGTAAGTTTTAAATGTTTTCCTCTCAGAGAAACCTTAACATTTGTCATTGAATGGGTGTTTGATTTATGCTTATCTAGATCTCAATCAAATAACAAGTGGCATGACAAGTACTGATATTTGAATAGTTTGACATTTTTCTTTCAATTTTTTAATTTATAATTTATCCCCTAAGAAATAGAAACATGTATTTTCATTGGCCGATTTCTCATGCTCAATTTACCTGTACATCATAGAAACTTGAGTGGAAACAGCATTGGTGGAGCTATTCCATCTTCGCTTGGAACAGTAACTACCTTGCAAGTGCTGTAAGTGAATTCTTGTCCTTACTCTTCTTAATTCATATGGCAGATTGATTTAGTTGTTTGTTTTTTATATTCTTGGTTCATAAAGTATATGCTACAATGCCAGTATGTGATTCTTATCTTCCGTGCGGGTGTGTTACGAAATTTATATGAGCTCCATTCCTGATACTAGTTCTTCCATGAATTAAAAAAGATTGAAGCGGCAAGACATAATGATATTGAAACAAGAACTTTTAAATGTAGTTTTTTTCATTCACAACATGTATTGTTACTCCCTATCCTACTCTTATTTTCTACTTATTCTTGGCTATTTCCTGCTTGAATTGAAGCATGTTTTGTTCTTGAACTATATATCATATTGAAGGCTCAAGCATAAAGAACACAGGTTAAGTAAAATTTATAAAATAGCAGTATAGTGAATATTCCATGCTATAAAGTTATTCTAATTAGTAAAAGCTAACAGGTAAGTTTACATAAATAGCCTGCTAAGAAGCAAATCAAATATCTAAATAAAATTTTAATGTTTTGGGGTGTAGCTTTAGTTCTAAATACTCAAAAGTCAACGAGGCATAAGATACTGAATTTGTTTGTCAGTGGCTTGTAGAACTCAAGTGAATCAGTTTCTTCATACTTTGATTTAAACTGCTTGAAATTAGATAACTGTTAGATTACTGGAGGTTGGAATCTTAATTTTGCTATCATGGTAAATATCATTTGTGAATTTTTTTGTACGCATGCAGTGACCTGTCCTATAACGGTTTCAATGGATCGATTCCCGATAGCCTTGGACAATTGACGTCATTAAAGAGATTGTAAGACTCTATTTTTTAACTTACCCATATGACGGATAAGAAAACTGCAAGTCCATGTTAAAATAATTACCATGCAGGAACCTTAATGGCAACTTTCTGTCCGGAATGGTACCGGCAACTCTAGGAGGAAGGCTTCTGCACAGAGCTAGCTTCAAGTATGTTGTGATAAAAATCTAGAATAAACTTGAGTTCTGTTTATATGCAAAGAGAAAAGAACCATATCTACATGCTATTTCTCCCCTTTCTTTATGATTAAGGTTGCTAAATCAAAACATGTGGATTGCTGCAGTTTTACGGACAATTCAGGTCTGTGTGGTATACCTGGATTACCTACATGCGGACCTCATCTTTCTGCCGGTGCTAAAGTTGGTATTGGCTTAGGTGCTTTTTTTACTTTTCTACTTCTCATTATCTGTTCAGTTTGCTGGTGTAAAAGGCGGAAGAATATCATCCGGGCTCAGCAAATTGCAGGTAAGGATGTTAATATCTTAATATGATGTTACTGCATTGAGCTTTTTCTAGATGTATATAGATCTTGTAGTTGTACTTTACTTAAATTATTAACAGGGGCATAGGCCAGCATTTATATGGAACCATCATGAGTAATTATAGCAATACATGGATAGTGTCTTGCTTTGAAATCACAATAGTATATCTCTTTTTTCTTTTATAGCGAGGGCAGCACCATATGCACAAAAGAGGACCCATTTTTCACGCGACATACAGATGACGAGGCATAGTAATAATTATGGCAATTCTCATACAGCTGCGGAGAATGGACCTATCTTGCTTGGAGGATAGCATTCCATTTATTCTGGTATTTTTGGAAAACTATCCTAGCATTCTTCACTTTCCCATCCTCAATTGATTTTTTTTCATTCAATAATCGTATTTCTGTGGCATGTATGGCAGGGTATTCTGATGGCTGTACCCCACTACCTGCTTCCCCAAATATTAACAGTTTCTTGAGCCCATTGAATCACCTTCTTACAGACTGAGCATCCTACTAATTTGTAAATCACAATTTTGTACATTACATGTTTACGTTTTTTTATTACTTATTCTACGTTTGAACTTCAATATAATTTTTTAGTTTGTTGATAGAATATTTGTAACAGTTCAAAAATTGAAATAGAAATCATAATATTCTGTGGAGGATAAACGAGGGCTACTTTACATAACAGCTGCTCTGGTTCATTCATTTATATAAATTGGTTTAATTTAAATGTGTGGATAACTGTAATGGACAGTGCGGTTGTCTATGCGTCGATAAAGGGCAAAAACAACCAAGTTGCAAATAGGCATCGGATGAAATTTGGTTTCTGACTTTTTTTTGTTTTGTTTTGAACAGACAGACATTTTATGAGTAAACCAAGATGAACAAAGACTCTTAAACTGTAGTATGGAAATGGATGGTCAAGGAAAATTATACAAAACAGATGAGAATTTATTTTCCCACCCAATCTCGCGCTCTTCAATTTAACCATTTTATCCAGTTCAAATTTTATAATACACGGTGATGGACAATTGGCAAGTGTACCAAAAACTATCGAAGTAGTAAAATATCGTTTCCACAATGACTGTTTTTAATCTCAACAATTCTAGTACGTTATTAATTAGGATGTAAAAAAGGTTATCTTGATTTGCCACTAGGCAGTTGATTGGTTTGATTGCATAAAAGTAACAACAGAAAATAAAGATTGGTTTTAAGAATAAGATAGAGATGAGATCAGGTCTTTCAAATCACCTATGTTTCCCTAATTGGTATAGTGCACCTATTCTTATGAATGATTCTCTAGTTCCACGATAGTTAACAAAATAGTCCTAAACAATCCCTTGAGTTAGGACCCTCTTCTCAAACTACAACCCATAATTCCTTAGGTGGTCTAATAATCTTTGAAGGTTTAAGCACGTTAACCTAATATCAGTAACAAACGATTATCCATTCCTAGACTAACCATGTTTATTTAAACAATTCAATTAGGTCTAAGTCGAAAGATAGGGTCAGTTGTCATTTGTTCTCACTAAATCATGTTTATATTTGATCAGAATATAAAAAGCATTAAGAGCAATTGAATTGAATAAAAACTAGATTGTCATTCACAATAAATAGAATTTCACAGCAACATGGTTCAATCAGGGTTACAAAGAATCATCTCAGACCTAATCTCTAAGAGATTTAGCCACTCATAATTGAGTTTACAAATAGCATAATCAATGAAATAATTAAAACATACATAAACTGGTAAAGAATGGAGGAAATTGCCCCGTTCTTCAGTCTCTAGGTCTGCAAATCGCACTTTCTCTCTCCAGAATTTGTCACACTTTGTTTCAGACTAAACTTCAGAATAAATAGACTCAGAATTTCGCCTAATCGTGTCACGATTTAAGTAAATCGTGACACGTTTTGCCTTGTGTAACAACCCACAGAAATTAGGGTTTCCAGAATCGTATCACGTTTTGGTCATCGTGACATGATTTGCCCAATGTTGAATGCATGTTTTGGCCTTGTGGAATCGTGTCACGTTTTGCCTGAATCGTGACACGTTTTGGTCTCTTGGCTTTTTCTTTAGTTTTTCTGTTTTTCTTGCTACTTAAGTTGCCTTGTGAACTCCAAAATGTGATCAAAATACATATAAAATTACGTAATGACGAGATGTCATCACACAACGTATGAGATGTTTTTTGGATTATAAAATTCGAAATGTGTATTTCTTTATCTCAAACCCTCCTCTAACGATTATAGAATCCGAAATGGGTGGTTTCCCACCCCATTTTTTGCATGCTAGCGTAGCATGGGGCTGAAGCATTTTGGATTATATAGTCCAAATTGGACATATAAAAAATTCGAATTATACAAACCGAACTGGGTACATTCGCATACTCTTTGTTTGTATGCTAACGTGCTACTCTCATGTGGTGTTGTGGGTGGATTACATAATATGAACTATGTTCGAACTAAGGTTGAATTATATAATCCAAAATGCCCCCGTAACACAACATATCGCATTTTTATGTTTTTAACACGATTTTAACGTATGATTCATTGTAGGCCCGATTTAAGGTTGTTGATTACAATATGAATGTACATATGACATAGCACTTTTACCATCTTTTTCACCGAAAACAACCACTATGTGTCCATCCCCAACAAAGGTTGATACAAAAGGTGCACCGAGGAAAGGGCATTTCACATGGTCAGTCAAATGATCAACTTCTCTCTTTGAGCATGTTGACTCTCGCCACCCAAATACACGAGCGTCAAAAAGCAGAAAAAGTGTGCAAAAGGTTATATGTCTCCTAACCCTCCACCAGTTCAACCCGGCTTCCCACACAAGAAGGAATTCATGTCATTCATGTATCAATTTATTGAAAATGTGGTGGATGTCGTAAGTGATGGTCATTATGGATTTTGTGTTGTTGCAAACCTACTCGGTTTGTCAATTGATGGTCATCATATTATCCGTCTTGATCTTACATGAGATCTAAACGGTGACATGAGTGTTATCTCCTCCCGTTTGGGACAAAAATTTGATTCGGAGAGGTGAAACATGCTCTAACTCCTGATGTAGTCGGCCAAACGCTTCTAGATAGATGGATGATAATGTCATGCACAGGTATTTTTATTTTACTTAGGTATAAGTATGTGGTAGTTCTATTATCCGTCAAAAAGGCCAAAGTAAATATATCTTGATAAGTCTTAAAATTTAAGCTTGGGAAAAACTCTGCTCTTGTAGTGACATTGAGAAAATGATATACTTATTTATTTAGTTGTTGTATAAGAGAATCATTATTTTCAATCTAATATATTTAATCTTATTTTAAGGATTAAAAACTTATCTAATCTTATAAATAAATTAAACTTACAACAAATACACATATGCATAAATGTTTTCCAAAATTATTTCATCCCTAGAAAAAATGGCATTTTCATGATTTTTTTCCTATGAAATTATACGTGATTTATTACATGACTAGTAAAATGTTAACTAGTTTTTTAAGGATCGTCAATAAGAATTTTGAACATTTTTATGAATATTTCTTTATTTTATACATTGAAAAAATTGCATTATTTAAAAATTGCATTAATCCAACCACATTAATTATTTGTTTATTTATGCACCCTTATTTATTACGCCCTCCGTCCCTTAATGTAAGCACTCATTGTCTTTTTCACATTTTTAAAAAAAAGTTGTCGGTGTAATTAATGTGCCTGTTTTTTGTGTTAATATTACGAAATTGTCTTTTGTTTGTATGTGTATTAAATTTGACTTTTCATATTTCAAGACAAAATAATAGTATTAATTAAGGGTATGTTTAGGAAAAAATAATAAATGCACCTAGTAATTTGAAAAAGAGTTTACATTTAGAAAAAATAAAATCAAATGGATGCTTAGATATAGGGACAGAGGAAGTATGCATTTTTTTTTTCAATCAACAATAAATAACATGTTGAAACCATAAACTAATTCTCCTCTTTAAAAGATAAAATTATAAAAACAACAATAAGTAAAAAAACACTTTAATACAAATATCAATTTTCTTAATTCTCGTGATTTTTGACAAAAGTATCTTATCTATAGGAACAAAAGTAGTACCCATTTCGTCACAAAATGTAAGAAAAAACTAACTTTCTTTGTTTCAAAATATAAGCAAAAAACTTTTATCTTATTTAATTTTATTTTTTAAAAAAATAATCTTTTTTCAATAAAAACTTTTGTTTATTCTCATAAAATTAAAGACAAAATTACATTCAATTTTTTCTATTTTCTATTTTCTCCATAATTTTCTATAAAACTTATTAAAAAACACAAAAAACAATACTCTAAATTCTTATATTTTAATTTTCTTAGTGTGATTTTAATTATTTTTTGTTTACGAGGAAGGAAGTAGTACTTCTTATCTAATAGTCCTGCCATTTTCCTTAAAAATTAAAATAAGAATGACGTAAACAAACAAAAACCGAGGAATTTTTAATAAAAGAAGAATTCACGTGACGATTATTATTACTACACACATCCGTATCTGTAGGCATACACAGTGTGGCCATCTGCTAGCTGCAGTCACTCGCTCTGAACCTGATTCATCACCCACCCACCCTCCCTGACTTTCACCACTCACTGATCTCACTTTTCAATTTTCGTCCTTCTTCTTTTCTTTTCTTACTCCACAAAAAATAATAGTAGCAGACTTATTAAAGCTAGTACCACAGCACAACAGAGCCCAAGCAGCAACAACGTAGTCAAACACGCCAACAAGACCACAAAGAAGAGGAAAAAAAAAGCCCATTTTCTCAAGGTGGCCCAATTTCACCTGTTCCCTGCTACTCAGACACCATTCCACGTGGGAGTCTCTCTCACTGCACCAACCTAACCCCACATATTACCCTATCCAATCATATTTATCCACCTCATCTCACCTTTCTCTTTCATTACGTCAACTCAAATTCCCATAAAACTTCTTTATTTATTACAAACTCCCCCTCCAATCCAATAAACCACTATTCATCTCCAATGACACATCTCAATCCCAAAAAAACACAAACATTAAATAGAATATTGTTTTGAAATAAAATTCTATGGAAAAAAAAAAGTTGAAGAGATATTATATTTCAACTTTTATTATGTGAAAATTTTCGAATAATTTTATCTTTTTTATTATTTGTTATTTTTTACTAATAAGAAGAGAGAGAGAAAATTACTACAAACGATTTTACAAATATCACTGCTCAAAGTAGAAATAAAAACTAAATGTATTTAACTAAAATTTAAATTTATTTTTAAAATACAAAACAGTTCCTTCAATTATTTTCTTAACTCTTCAACTTCTGCCCGGCAACATAAGTTAACATGACAAAGCAAATCTTAAATCTTAGCAATGAAAGTGGAATTAGGTAAATTTACGGATGAGTATAAAAGATAAAAAATGATAGTTTGAAAAAAGTGTCAGGCGCCGCTGAGCAAACACCGTACAACAACAGTAGGGCATACGTCACACTCCTCCCTTCCACCCCACACGTCTTTTCAGCCGGCGGCTATCCCAATAGGGTCCCACCACTTTCTTTCATCCTCACATCATAGCCGTCCATCAATATCAACGGCTCTCCTTTATTTTATCCAAATTTGCTTCCCACCTCGTGTGGTTTTTTGTGTCTATATATACAAACATAATCACAAACCGAAATTCAAAAGCAAAGGGTGGTAGTAGTAGTGGTGGTGCCGGCCAGCCGACAATTACGGGAGCCAATGTGGGTCCCTTCACTTTTATAAACTCAAAACTTCACTTCACAAATCCTTTCTTTTCTTTTCTCTCTTCTTGTGTTGTGTTGTTTTTTCTTTGTTTTCATGGCTTCTTCTTCAACTTCTTCGGCGAATCGTGAAGGACACTACAGAGGTGTTAGGAAGCGACCATGGGGACGCTACGCCGCTGAGATTCGCGATCCATGGAAGAAGACACGTGTTTGGTTGGGTACATTTGATACTCCAGAAGAAGCTGCTCTTGCTTACGACGGTGCTGCTCGTTCTCTCCGTGGAGCTAAAGCAAAAACCAACTTTCCACCGGCGCCGGTCGCCGGAGGACTTTGTTTGGATCTCAACGCTCCTTCTGCTGATCTCCGATGGCCTTCTGTCCCTTCACGTGGCCGTGTGCTCACTGAGTTTCTTCAAACTGGTGTTCTCAAGGATTTCAACCCTCCTCCACCTCCACCCATCGGCGCGGTGGTTGGACAAAGGCATAATGAAGTTACTCTCGCCGTCGCCGGCAGAACTATGGTGGCTGAGAACTCTCCGACGGCAGCTTACTTGGGACTTGTTCGACGTGGGATTCCGATTGACTTGAACGAACCTCCACCGTTGTGGCTTTGAGAAACCCTAGAAAAATAAGTAGTGTAAAATGAGATGCTTTATTGTAGTTTTTTAACGGCGTCGTTTAGGATCTTATCTAATTAATCTTGTCTTTTTTCTCCCTTATTAGCGGCATAGTTATCATGAGGGAGTGTCTACTATCTTATCTTTGTAATGTATCTAACATTAAAAAAAAAAAATGAAGTAATTTATGATATTTTATGTGTATTTACTACTTACTATTTTTTATTCATTTCCATATTAATTGATGTCTATGACTAGTATGAGTGATATTGAGCTAGATTCTCACGTTGAAATAAATGCAATGGGTTCACATCAACTATTCTTTTTCATATGACACTTTGCTTGGCAAATTGTAGTTTTAATAATGGGTTTGGGTATGATGGACACATTATGTAATCTTTGTCCAAAATATTTCAACAACAACTAGTAATAGTAGAATCTAAAATGTTTTACGGTTTGGAGCATTTGGAATGTTGGGCGGCAACCGACGAGGGAGTGACACCAGTAAATTTGATGCTGTTGGTTTTGGACCACGTTAGAAAACAACGGCGTTCTGTAAAGGGAGTATGCTTTCACGCGCGAGTGGGTCTTGTTTATGATGAGAGCGGGAACTGCGATGCGAGCGTGTGGGTATCAGCATGATGGCATTCCTTTTCTAGTCAGAGATCTGGTTCTTACCATTTTGGCAGCGTATATTTTCCTCCACTTTTAGACCCACTCGCTTTCCCAAGCGCGTCTCAGTTATTGTTTATTTTTTTCCCTCATCTTTATCTTTCTTCCCCCGTTTTTAAATATAAACAAATTTTTCTTTTTATATTCATTCAATTAATGATGTATATGGTTTATATTATAAACCACATACATCATTAATTTAAGAAATAAGAAATGATTTTATACAACCACTTTAAAACAACTTTTTGATAACTTTCTCACTTATATTTACATCATGTTGTTATTCTCTCTCTTCCTTTTACTCTTTCTATTGTTTTTGACCAATAAAAAGAGAGAGAAAATAAGTCGTCTGATGTAAGATTTTTACATGTCATAAAACTATTTACACGTGAGTATAATAAGATCGTTTCCACAGGAAGTTGCGTATATCTTAAGCATTTCGACGTCATTTATCATATTAAGTGTTTGAGTTTAAAATATTTGTTTGTGTAAACCTATAAACTATTTGACATAAAATAAAATAGAGAAGAGATGGGACTATTTCGCTTGAGGTCAGAGACACGCAACCAAGCGTAACAGCTGCAATCTCTCGATCAAATAACGGATTCTAGCTTTTTAAACAATATTATCACAATCACTTAACAACATCATTTGTGTCCAAATGATGTTGTTATTTCTAAAGGATCGTTTAAATGTCGATTTTCCAAACTATTTAAACGATCACAAAGTCGATTGGATCGTTTAATCGATGATTTCTCAATCTATTAATCGATCCAAAAGCATTAAGTTATAGATTAAAAGTGATTATCAAATATTAACATATATGTCTAGAATGAAAACTTTGATAGATTATTATTTTATTCCTAGATCCAAAAGTATTTGTCAATATCATTTCAAATCTCATTAAGGCTTTAAATACAAGAATAACAACAATATTGAATAAATAAGCTAGAACCATATATTAAAAGATCAAGAGTTTACATAATAGCTTGTTTGAATACGACAAAACTCACAAGGGTAGATGTATCTACATATGTCTATGATAACTTGGCAAAGGATGAAGAAAAGATGAAGATTCCATGCCTAGACTCATGATGTCTCAACAAATCTTGAGTTGAATCTACTCTTAACTACCTTGCTTTGTGTTTCTCTCTCTAGAAAAGCCCTAGTTCTCTCTCTAAGTATGCAGAAAAATGATAAAATAGTAAGTGAAGTGGAAAGAGAAGAGAAAAACTATTTATATGGGCCAAAACAATGAAATCTTGCTTGCCCGAGATGCGAACTGCCTAAAAATCCCACTATGGCCAATGAAGTCATGCCACCTAGACTTTATCCCCTGAAGCTGCTAAATCTCGCGTAAGCGAGCTGGAAGCGAATCCTAAGGTTGCTCTTGACACAAAACTCGCTTAAGCGAGTTGGCTTTAGTCTCTAAATCTTTGCTTGCACCACTGGGACAGGAAATAGACAGCGAAAATCCTTGCTTGCCATTTCCTGCACAAGTTTGAGTAGAGTAAGGCAAGTAAAGCATAAATGGTTAAACTACAACAATTGATTGCCTTTCCTTAGATAACTTACAGAACAAGTCACTAAAATGTCTATTTTAACACATGAAAGATATTAATTTGGAGCACTTATGATTGTCACTAAAGTTATCTTAAATGGTTGTTCAAATAACACTACTCTTGAAAAATATAGGTGGAAGGCATTGTGGTTTAAAGTGGAGAAAAACTTAAAAGTATTAATATAAAATATTTAAATTACCGAATGTTACAGGGTAAAATATGAAAAATACTTGTTTACTTATATAATACTCATGATATTGTTTAGAACAAACATAAGAATTTATTTGAGGAAGATAAAGATACTCACATTAATGGTGAATCGACGGAAGTAGGTGCTCCAATCTTTGATGGTGGTGCTCCAAAGATGTGTTGGCTGCAACTCCGTTGAGAAAAAGGGGCATGTTGCACATGCATGTGTTCCAACGACCAAGTCAATTTATGAGTAATAGTGGAGTGAAGTATAGAGAGATATATCCCCTGTGAGCATGTCAAGAGCTCATTATATAGAGTCTAGGAGACCGTTGTATGGTCATGGAGGGAAGCAGTTATGAATGGCCCAATGAATGCTCTCAATGATAGTCATTATGAGCCATCGGGTCATTGTGTGTCTTCGTTAGAGTGGATTGGATCCGATGCCTGATGGTAGACTTTTGCTTGTGGATCTCTAAATAATTAAACCTAAATTATGGCAGGTTAGACTTAGACTTTTGGCTAATTCAAAACCGATATAAAATACATGAGTTATAATATAAATTTATGATTTTGATTTTCTTAATATGTATAAATTTACTCATGATAGAAAAATTTATGTCACTGGATTACAGTATGGTTAAAATTCCTTAGAAAAGGTATGATTAAAGTTGTGTATCATTTTATGATATTTAAAATGGATAGTGGCGTAAGAAGAGTAATACTTATAAAGAATAAAATGTGTGTAGAAGATGTGTCCACCTTGTTGCTCTCTTTGAATAAAAAAGGTGTGTCAACTTTGTATATACATGGAACCTAACCATTTACAAAGGTCGTATTTGGAACTAATTTTTTTATGTGGCTAAAATGATTGTGTTAAAAAAATTGTCTAATGAAACAAGATAACAATTTTAATATTTTTAATAAACTAGATTCATTTGTTATTTTAACAATTGTTTTTTTACATACATATAACAATTAACAGAAACAAAATGAACTGCTATAGCCGATCTAAAATCTCATTCTTTTAATTGCTATGAAAAAATGCCCTTCCTTCACTTTTATTTTGTTCGGTCGTTATAACATTTTTTTCTACAGGGTTAAATATATTATAAATATATTAACTTTTCGTTTTAGTTACTCTAATATTTTCATTCAGCTTTCAGTCCCTATAAAATTTATAATCAATACTTTTGGTTCCTATTTTTAACTAAATTTTTGTATTTTATTTTAATAAAAGTATGCAGAAATATGTAGAATATTGTAAAAATCACCTCCGAAAAAATTAGAATTTTTTAACAAAGCATATATTAAATATGAATATTTAACGGCGAAAAATATAAAAATTCATATTTAATTCATGTTTTGCTAAAAAATTCGATTTTTTTTAGGCCATTCTTATAATATAATAAATTTTTCTGCCAAATTTTATTCAAAAATATGAATTCTATATATGAGTTTACTTTAAAGGAGAGATCAAAAATGAAGACGAAAAACTTTTGAGGCCTAAAAGTTGAAAAAATTTTTAGAGGGACTAAAACAAAAAAGTTGATATATTTATTGGGATCAAAACCATTTTTAACTCTTTTACCGTATAGTTATTTTTTTTTGGCAAAAATCAAGTGTGGCTATAGTCACACATGTCGATCCGTCCATCCAATACATGCACTTTGGCTATTTGAATATAAAAAATATATATTTGAATATCCAAAAAAAATTATACTTCTTCAACACCTATTTAATCTAAAACTTTCTCTTTTTATCAAATCATAAAAATATTATGTCTATCGTATCATTGTTTTTATTTTATCTATATCAAAATGCACAACAAAAATTTCCTTTTAGTTAAAGCAGCCCAACTGGTGAAATAATCCTTTAAAAAAAATTATTCAAAAAATTATTTAATTATTACTCAATTCGTAATTTAATAGATGACTTATTTGCCAATGTGTAATATTGATCTAACATATTTTGACCATATTTTTCTACTATTATACAAAGATAAATAATATCATATAAAATATTATTGGGATTGTCTCGATGAATATTTTTAAAATATTAAATTTCCACAATTTTTTCTAATAGAGAATTAAAGATATCTATTATATATATATATAAAGAAAACTAGCTCTTTCAGCACTTTTGGACTGACTTTTTCTTTTCAAAAATACTCTCAATTTTCAATACAAATAACACATGTAACAAATAGATAAGAATAAATTTAAATATTAAAAAAATGTAACAATATCGATACGAATATATATATATTTTTTTCCTTTATTATTTAAAAAGTGTAGCAAACTAGATGAGTATATTTTTGTATTTACTTTTTCATCATTCCAATTATACACTTAACTTTTTTCTATAATAAAATTGTTGTTGGTGTCATTAAAAAAAATTAGATTATATATTTTTTGTTATATTGTATTATTGTCGGTGTCGTTGAAATTGATGATAATGGTTAGTTTTTTTTTTTTTTTTAGAGATGATAATGGTTAGTTTGTTTTCTTATAACTTGAAAGCAACACACGTTTATTTTTTTTTTTTAGATTTAATCAAAATCAAAATTTCATAAAAAAAGAATCATTCATAATTTTTAAACGTTGGCGCAATGAAAAGTGCAGAAAGACGAACATGTAAATGCTTGTCTTTTCGTTAGCTAAGGATAAAAAAAATAGGGTTAATAGGTCTTTACGCTCTGTAATACAGGTCATTTCTGGTTTTCCCCCTGTAAAATTTTTATTTTGATTCACCTTCTGTAAAATATTTTTGTTTTGATTTACCCTCTTAACAGGCCAAACAAAAACCTATTTTATTTTATTTTTTCAAGAAATTTTCGTTTTTGTTTGGCCTGTTAAGAGGATAAATGAAAACAAAAATATTTTACAGAGAATGAATCAAAATAAAAATTTTACAGAAAAAAAACCAAAAATAATCTATATTACATACGGATAAAGATCTATTAACTCACAAAATATGTATAATTATATGTGATAAAGTTAACTGTGTCGTCTGATATGAGATGAAAAAAAGTATATTTTTCAATTCAATCAATAATATTACTTGTACATATTGTAGGGTCAAGACGTAACGTATGAAAAGTGGGTGGAGTACATATTTAAGGAATCACGCGCGTTGTTAATCTGCCGGATTGAAAAAGCTGCTTTTTCGTCCCTGTTAGCTCATTTGCTAAGAAACATGAAATAATATACTCTTGTAAAAAAAAAATGTAATAATATACTCTTTGTCTCAATTTGTCTCAATTTATGTGAGTATTTTGCTTATTTTACGTTTATGGTTATCATAAATGTTGTTATCTACTCTCTCCAGTTTTTAATGTAAGAAAATTTTCACTTTTTAAGTTTATTCAATAAATAATGTATATGGTGGTCTATAATATGAACCACATACATTATTTATTGAATGAACCTAAAAAGTAAAAAGTTACTTACATTTGAGACCGGAGGAAGTAAGTCATTGTTTAAAGGGTGTTGCTAACCGGTGCTTCCGGGGCACTGGTTAAGGAGCAATAAATGAACAGATTCCACTTATTTTACTTTAATTAAAGTGATAAATATGGTAACTAATTAAAATAAAAAAAGATGTATTTAATAGTCCGTCAAATTTCCTTTTCCATTTTATATTTACATTTCTATATCCTTTTCATTTCTTAACAATTTTTTTTCTTCCTGTGGATTTTACTCAAACCAATTTTTCTTTCCGTAAATTTTTTGTGAATCATTTTTTTTTTCAAACCAATTCACGGAAGTCTATGCATAATTAGCAACATTTTCAATCTAAAATAAATTTACAATTCCAAAGATAAAACACA
>Ga0315914_1003077_pt1 | contig 25457 bp, 20 predicted proteins | sample MpolenodulesMG_FD_203920 | JGI IMG/M metagenome (GOLD analysis project Ga0315914, IMG submission 203920) | Medicago polymorpha root nodule microbial communities from Los Angeles, California, United States - elongated nodules | ecosystem: Host-associated > Plants > Roots > Nodule | place: USA... | reverse complement strand
ATAGACTCTGAACTCACTCAGACTCTGGACTACTTCAGACTCTGAACCTGAGGAACACAATTCAACCCTCCCCCCCCCCCCCCTCTTCTTGTGGTTTTTCTCACCTTCACATAGTGTAATCCATAATTGGGCATTGAATTTCTGCTACTGGGATGCATGCGTATCCTCCAACACAAGACATATTTCTCACGTGCATACAAGCGCAAGACATATTTCTCACGTGCATACTTGTGACATAAGTATAAACTTGCGGCATGCCAATGTATCCTACAACTTCAGATGGTCTCATCATTTTGATAAAAAAATTCAAAAGCTTTTTTTGAACCAATCATGCACAAATTTCTTTCATGGAAAGAATAAAAGTCCATAATTATGGAGTCTTATTTGAGTGTTGCAGATCTAATGAAATGGTGGGTGGAAGTTTGTTGCTCATTACTAGGGAGAGAAGGCCAAGTTACATCACACAAAAAATCTTCATACGTATATGCGCCGATTTCTCACAATGGCTTACGTTGTTTGCAGGAAGAGATGCTAGAAGACATGGAAAGAATTTGACGAAATTATCATGAGTTTGAGTATGGTTGAATGAAATGGTAAGAAATCTTTCAATAAAGATAAATTTGATTCTTATGCTAGGGTTTTTGGTCTGGCTCACGAGACCATATGCAGGAGTTTTCTTTGTTGGTCACACCTGAACGAATTGACTACACTAACTACGTTGAGTGGTTTCTAAACTCGCAGAACAAGATCCAAGGCACAAAACGTTGGGGTCATGTCTCTGGAATAAAGGTTGCACCAAAAGATGAGAAATATGAGGAGTATGAAAGATGGGAGGATGAAAACTATTTGGTTAAGTCATGGCTTCTTGACTCTGACCAAAGACATCAAATCGCTCTTCATTCGTCTGACTACAATGAAGGAAATATGGGACACCGTCAAGGAGACCTATTTAGTCAACTAATGTAGTATAAAAGTCCATCCTAGATCTGTCGTTGGGCTTCTCATATTGTCCATGCTTCAAGCCCAAAGGGTTTGGTCTGCCTTTATTGTAGTATTTGGGTTGCCTTCTTTGCAACCTCCAATATATGCCTTCATTGTGTTGGCTTTGAAGAGGTGGATTTAGTCCCACGTCGGTAAGAGATATGGCATGTGTAGTGTTTTTAAAATATGGACATCACTCACGTGAGGCCATATCTCTAACTCATGTGAGACTAAATCTCTTTCAACTTAACCAGAGGTTTTGGGTTTGAATTCAGTCTTAGAAATACAACTGTGTTAAATCTCTTGAGAGAGAGAGAGAGAGAGAGAGTTTTGTACACGACTTGAGGTATTAGTCTTTGTAGTTGTGAGCGAATCCGACACTCGGTTTACACAAAAATAGGGTCATGCTAACTAACATCCCCAGAGCACCTGTTAAGGAAAAAAAAAAGTAAAATTTGTATCTTCCCAAAACAATATCAGTAGTCACGATATTGTCATGATGATGTGGTGTTTGTGGAAACAACGCAATGATAAAGTGCGGGTGGGCGTACTGAATCCTATTAGCGTTGTCGTCCAACTCGTGTGAGATGCTCTTATTGAGTGGCAATCAGTTCGCGATAAGAAGACTTAGGAACTGTAGTGAGTGCAACATTCAGATCCAAGGTGGCAACCACCTAGGAAAGCTACATTAAATGTAATGTTGATGGAGTTTTATTTGGTTACCAACGGTGTTTAAGTATTGGTATGTGTATTTGAAATTCTCGTGGTCATTTTATTAAAGCTTTAACGAAATTGTACGATGGTTTTCCTCTCTCGATAGAAGGAGAGGCATTGGGCTTGTGTGATGCCACATTTTAGCTTTGATCAATTGGGACTATGAAATATGCAAATTGAGTTAGATTGTAATCTAATTGTAGACATCATTGTTGATAGAACTAATAATCAATCTAAATTTGTTAATATTATGTTTGGATGCATATCACTATTACGTCATTCTTCAAACTTCAAAATAAGTTTTGTTAGATGACAAATAAACGGTGTCACCCATAGTTCAAAGAGTATGTCAAAATCGTATGTTCGTCACCTTATATTTGATTTAATTACATCTTATATTACGTATATTTATTATTATTTTTTTAGGGAAATCTTATATTACGTTTATTGATTGTGATGAAAGAAATTATGGGTTATTGTTGGTATTATATGATTCCATCTTATAATCAATATCAATAGTCATGGAAGCAGGGGTCAAAGGCTCGATGGGGTCAAAGGCTCGATATCTATTGCTCCTATCTTCTCTCTCAATTTGAATAAAAAATCAAGTGTCTTGTTAACCAGTGCCTCCGGTGCACTAGTTAAGGAACTAAAAGTAGAAATAAAAGTTAAATTTTACATTGAAAAGAACACTTTTCTAATTTTAAAAAGTAGAATACACAATTTCCAATACAATATTTCCTTTTATAATTCCTTAACCGATGTCCCGAAAGCACTGATTAACATTTTTCAAAAATTAAAAATAATGTCACTTGAATGTCTAGTCTGGATTATGATATTATTTCTATCTTCAATAGAATAGATTAACACGCCATCTCCGCATCACAGTGAGCGCTATCAGTTCAGTAGTGACTCAGTATCAATAATTGTGTATTCTGCTCAAACAAATACAACCATAACCTAACAGAGGGCCCTATTTCCATATTGATTAGTCTTGTGCCTTAAATTAATTACTCCCTCCGTTCCATATTATGAAGAAAAAAAATTACCTTTATTAAAAAAATTAAAATAAGTAGTTTGTAACGTAGTTTATTGTGTTATCTTTAAAATAAGTTTTATAAGAATATGTAAAAACAATTTTCATTGGTAGTTGATTACAGAGAAAATGAAAAAGAGAGTAAATTGAATGCATTTGCATTTAATTTTCCTTTGGAAAAGATAATTTTTTAAAAAAACATAATTAAATATGATAAAAGCTAATTTTATTTTTTTTGAAGAGGCTAAAATGAAATATATTACCACATAAAAACGTTATTCCCGGCACAAGGTGTACCAAGGAAATACAATAAGGTCTGAACAATAGTTACAAGGGGAAACAAAAGCAAGAAAAGAAATACAACTGGGAAGAAACTATTAGCCTATGCCCAATATGGTGAACGGATTAAACCACCAGCCATGAAAATTGAAGGGAAGAGTAGTATATTTCTCCTTCAGCCACATATAGGAGATGGCCTTAATCCTATCAACCACCTGATGAACAGGACATTCTTTGCCTTTAAACAACCTGTTGTTACGTTCCTTCCAGATTTCCCAAACAACTGCATACCATATAACCTATAAAATCGATCGCTGCTTTTTCCCAATCCTGCCAATGAAGCCAAACTGATGAAAATGATCAGGCACATAAAAAGGGTTGGTCACTGAGACACCAATCCAACTATAAATCAAGTGTCAAACTGTACCAAATGTATTACAGTGCAAAAATAAATGAGAAGACGATTCAACAAGGTCACACCCTGCCACACACATCCTAGAATCATGATCAATAACACCTCGCCGGAGGAGATTGTCCTTGGTAGGCAATCTATCCCGAAACAACCGTCAAGCAAACATCACCACCTTGAGAGGCACATCCTTATGCCAAATCGAAGAAACATCAACTGGTAACCCAACCTGTGGCTGAATAGTAAGAAAATTATACAGACTACGAACAGTGAATGTGTTAGAGCTCTCCAAAGTCCAAAGCCATTTATCTTCCTTATTGACCTGCATAGTAACATTAGCAAGCAGTAAAATGAGTTCCCCCACCATCTCCTCCTCCCACACGAACAACCTCCTCCTCCATCTCCACGCCTCACCACCCTCCCCCATCCTAACTGCGACATCTCTAACACCGACTCCTCTTTAAGAACTGACAACTCAAATAACCTGCTAAACCTGACCCTAAAAGACACCCTGCCACTCCACACGTCCGACCAAAACAAAGTTGTCCTACCATTCCCAACCCAGCGGCTCACATGATCGCCGAACCAATTCTCCCTACTCAAACTATGCACAACACGCCACCACTCAGAAGCCTCGTGGCCTCCACCTCTCAGCCTCCCCTCATCGGTGCCATACCGCGCCGACAACACCCTAAACCACAAACTATCTCTATCCTTCAACAACTGCCAACACCATTTCCCTAGCAGAGCAAAAAAACTAATCTTTTTTACTTATAATTTGGGACAAAGAAAATAATTTTTTTCCTTATAATTTAGGACGGAGGGAATATATATCTAAAACAATTTGTATCTTTCAATTTTACGGTCAAATTCAAGTTAATTATAATTCCCCATCCCAAATATTCCCGAATCAGTTTAAGTGAACATCTGAGTCATTAAGCTTAGTTTAGTGAAAGTGCTTAAAAGTGACAAAAGAATTATTATATTAATATCATTAATTTAACTTATATAAGACCTAAGGTTTATTTTCATTTTTACTCCACCAAACTCACTTAAATATGTCAAGGATTATGTAAGTGGGACGTGACTCCCTTAAAATAAATAAAGGTAGTGTTAACTTGTGTTATTAGGGCACATGTTAAGAAACTTAAAAAAAATGAACATTTTTCAAAATTTTATGTATTTAAATGACTAAAAAGTTAAATACTCCCTCCGGTCTTTTATACAAGAAACAAAAGACATAAAACATGAAGACCAAAGAAATACATTGAAAATAGTCATCTTCATTTAATACACCTCTACATTTAAAAAAATTCCATGAATATCCATAAATTAATTACTCTTTATTCCACCAACTTACTTACTTTTAATATTCTCTCATAATAAATAAAGACACAAATGAAATTTAGCTTCAAATATACTCGAAACTTGGTCAATATTTCTTATAAAAAGGACTAAAAAATTCTCACTTTTGTTTCTAATAAAAAGAATCGGAAGGAGTATTAAATGCAATGCACACATTTCAATATGTTTTTGTCTATATTTGATTAACATTTTCCAATAAATAATAATTTCAATAAGAAATTAGAGCTGATACATGTAATAATGAGGTGTAAAATATAAAAAGCATTCAATCATTATCATCTTTTAGAATAACAAATATTTTTTAGCATAATTGCTTTATCAATATCAATAATCATGAATAGTTTTTCTTTTGCTACAATAATCAATGAATAGTTTATTACAAGTAGTATGATGAAATCAATTCTATGTGCTGCGCAAAACACTCTCCGGCTCATATTAGTGTAGCACACCCTTGTGGCCCATAGTAAAAACCGGATAAGAATGTGTTTCCATAATCAATTACAAATTTGGATAAGTATAGCGAATAGTATGGAGCACGTAACCATTCACGTTGACCACTGTAGTAAAATCAAACACAACATGTTACATCATCATAACCGTACACGCTTCCTTAATACAACCAAAATATGAAAATCAAAGGTGAATAACTCAGGTGTAGTGTAGGACACTAGTTTCAAATGTTTTACTAGATTTTAAGATCATATTTTTCAGTTTATTATTATTATGGGACAATGTGTTGGGAGTAGTAAAGAGAAAAAAACAAAAACATAAGAGATCTTATAATATTGTCATCATCATCATGCAGTTACACAGAGAGAGAAAAGAAGAGGGAATAATGGCAATGGCTACAATGAGAGAGATGCCAAGGAGCCCAGAAGCCAAACTTGGGATGAGAGTTGAAGATCTATGGGATGTTCAAGAGGCACAATTAAGTCCTACTGACAAACTTAATGCTTGTTTTGAAAGCATACCTGTTTCTGCTTTTCCTTTGCCTGCTTCAAACCAAGGTAGTTTAGTGTGTGTGTATGTGTGTGTGTGTGTGTGTGTGATTTTGATTGAATAAAAAAAAGTGATTTTGATCACACCCGGATAAAAATTATGTGCATGTTTGGTATCACGATTTATGAGAATCACAGTCACCATGATTTTGCAAAATTTACATCATGGTGGTTAACCGTGATTCTGACAAACCAACCGTGGTACTAAACACGCATGTGTGACTAATTGATGTCTTATTGTGTGTGTGTCCTTTATGGTTTATGTCTTTTTTGGGTTTGTTCTAAAAGTGTGAATTTTTTGTTTTGTTTGTTTAGAGATTGAAATAAAATCAGATGCTACCTTGGCTGAAGCTGTGAAAATACTGGCACGTCACAATATTCTGAGTGCACCTGTTGTGGATGTTGATGCACCTGAAGATGCTAGTTGGATTGATAGATACATCGGAATAGTTGAGTTTGCTGGAATTGTTGTATGGATTTTGCATCAGGTTAGATACATATGTCACTTGTCAATTCAATTACTTTCCCTTCAGAACAAGAATGAGGAAAAGATCAAAAGACATGTGAATCTAAAATTTACAATCAATTTTTGTACTTTATATACATATTTTAATTCTAAATATGTCTAGTTTAACTATTATGTCTTAGATATGAATTTAATATGGTGATGTACTTTTTGTTGGTAGAAGGATGAATTAAATACATGACAGTGTTTTCAATTCAATCATGGACTATTTGAAAGGGAGAGTAATTAAAAAAATGATATGATACCTGTTCTATTGAAGTGATTTTCTTAGATGCTTCAATTTCACACTAAGCTAATGTGATAATGTTGTTGACAGTCTGAACCTCCATCCCCTAGGAGTCCATCCACTCCAAGCAGTGCAAGTGCTATTGCAGCCGCAGCAAACGGAAATACTTTTGCTCGAGAACTCGAAGCCTTAGGCCTCGGATCTGCAGCGACAACTTCTGGAAACTTTTTCGAGGATCTTACTTCTTCTGAACTTTATAAGAACACCAAGGTTGTTTTGCAGTGTCAAACTTTCTTTCAAGTGATTCTTCTTCCAGCTACTAATGACTCCTGAGTTTGTATTTAGTTATTTAAGTAGCTAACTTTTTCGCAAACAGGTTGGAGATATTTCAGGGACATTCCGATGGGCTCCGTTTCTTGCTTTGGAGAGATCAAACTCATTTCTAACCATGCTCTTGCTGCTTTCTAAGTACAAAATGAAGAGTGTTCCTGTGGTAGACTTGGGTGCTGGTACAATTGATAACATCATCACACAACCCGCCGTGATTCATATGTTGGCAGAATGTGCCGGACTTCAATGGTTCGAAAGTTGGGGAACCAAGGAACTGTCTGATGTTGGTCTTCCCCTTGTGACACCAAAACAGATCATCAAGGTGTGTACTATATCATATAAGCGCTCATTGCATTGAACCTTGTCAAGTATGAATTCTGCATAATTCTAGTGCATACAAAGAAAAAGGCTACCCGTGCATTTCTTAAATGTGTGTGCATGTATGGAAAATGCTTTAAAATAGTTATTTCATTTTTCCCTTTCAAGTATAAGTAAAGTAAGCTCGTTGATCTTGATGAACTTATGAACTTGACAATGGATTATTTCATTCTTTTCAGGTTTATGAGGATGAACCAGTCCTTCAAGCATTTAAAGAGATGAGGAAAAAGAGGGTTGGAGGGGTGCCTGTAATCAAAAGAGGTGGCACCACGGCAGTTGGTAATATAAGCTTGCGAGATGTTCAATTCTTGCTAACTGCCCCAGAAATCTATCATGATTATCGGTATGTCACCACCGAGGTTTTAAATTTTGATTCGCAGTTGCGCCAGTCCTTAATATTGCTGAGAAATGTTGTCAAATATGTATGATGCGGCCTCAATCACGGCCAAAGACATCAAAAACCTTGTTTCACGACCTGAATTGTGGACGCGGACCTTTTATTAAAACTGTTTCTAGACCACATTGCTGATATCTTTTTTCTTTCTTTAGTTGTTCTATCTGTTTCATTACTTCATACTCATTGAATGTTCACATTTTGACAGAACTATTACAGTAAAGGACTTCCTGACCTCCGTTAGGAGCTACTTGGAGAAGAATAAAAATGCATTCCCAATGTCAAGTGAATTCATTACATGCAAAAGGGACTGTACAGTCAAAGAGTTGATTCAATTGCTTGACAAAGAGCAAATTCACAGGGTCTATGTTGTGGATGATGATGGGAACCTTGAAGGACTAATCACACTAAGAGATATCATCTCAAGGCTAGTACATGAACCCCACGGCTATTTTGGTGATTTCTTCGATGGTGTTCTCCCTCTACCTGCTAACAGCAGGGTTTAACAGACAAGGCATCAAGAAAGAATAACTTGCTCTTGCAGAGATTTTTTGTTTTTGTTTTTGAAATAATTCTTCAGAGGAAAAGTAAAAAATATGTATTTATCTTCAGGTTGAAGATGTGTACCTAGGTTTTGTAATGTGTAGGCAGTTTGCAAGTTACTTGCACCTGTTTTAACTAATGTTAGAATGGGACTTTATGTATTGTAAATTCTGGTGTATCCGTAAGTTCTGTCAAATTTTGAGTTGTTTTCGGTGTCTTCAATTCGTGTTTCTGTTCACCTTATTATGAATAGCGGAAAGACGGAGACGCATCTATCTGCATTTTTCTTTTGTATTTTGTTTTTTATGTATCATAAAATATTTTTACTTCAGTTTAATCAATTTATGTGTTTTTCACTTTAAATATGAAAATAAGTTAAGATTATTAAGGATAAATTTGTAGAAAAATAGTACCCAGTGCATCAAAAGGTGAATGGTTTTTTGAGTCTTAAGTTGAATTTTGAGTCTTAAGTTGAATGGTAAGTCTTTGTTGGTGGCTATGGAACAAAAGATAATATCCCAAGTTCCAACACGACAAAAAAGAGACCCATTATTCTCGGGGGTCGGTTTGGAACGTATCCCAATTGGAACTTGTGTTTTGCACTTTTTTTTTTTGAGGGAACTTGTGTTTTGCACTTGTTAGTTTGACGTAGGAAATTGACAAAAACAAAGAAAATGAAAAGGTTGAAAACAAAGGGAAAATATAGGAAAACTACACTAGACCAGTTACTTAGCGTGCTTAGCTAAAAGTGAAGTTTCCTCACATGCTCAAATAAAGCAACTCTTCCAGTTTAGGCTGGCCAAGCCTGAAGTGTAAAGATTTTCAAGAGACAAAATTAGCATTTCTGTTTAGGTCATTTATGGACAGTGTAAGTGCAAAGTAATACCTGAATCAAACTATCAATTGCCAGCAAACATGATAAGAATTTCAATAATTATAACAGTGAAAATTTACAACTGATATAGTTCCAGAATGTGTCTGTTCACTAATACAATATCATGGTGTCTCAACACAGGCATACGATAGAAGAGTATGGAGAACGCTTGTTAAAGAGCTGAATTCGAAGGACCAAAATAAACACAAATCATCGTAGGTTTGTTCCTCTTGCAGAATTATTGTATGGTAAGAAGTCAGCATATCCAAATAGTTGGAGCTACTAATTACAATACAACAAAGGCACACAAACTATTGCAGAAAAAGGCACACAAAAGTGGCATCTAACAGTGCTGATGGTAGATGCTAGAAGATCACAAGATAAGAAAACATAAATAATAACATCTTTTTTGCATGGGCACATAACTTCCAACAATCAATAAGACAAATAATTCGGTTCTCTCTGAGTTTCGGACAATGCCATAATAATTGTTGATCTATTTCATCGATTCTTCTTGGATAATCAAAATCATTTTGAAAAACATCTAAGCCTTTTCAAATGAGCAAATTTTAATGTTTTGAGTAGATCCAGTTTCTGGTACACCTATGTCTTATTTCCTCACTTCGATTATTATCAGCTGAACATAAGATATGCACAGATAACATGGTATCTGTCGGGTCAGGTAAGAAAATCACAGTTCATTCATATAGAAAATTGAAAATAATGCAAATTGCAGATATGTAATTTACATGAGAATCGGATCATAGTTCAAGGCAGCAGCTATTAGTGTGACTGTATGAGAGAACTATTTCAACAAGTATATCGATTGCCGATAACAGCATAAATAAGTTGTGCAAGACACTGGACTTATGAATATATACAAAGATATTACAGTATTCGCAGGAGAAAAATCCAATTCTAACATTAAGACCCTGTAAAATAAACAGCTATCCAGGTACAAGATAGATATGCATGACACAAACTTTTTCAACTAATCCTGATAAAAATGAGTTCACCTGTCAAAACTCAAAAGGCATATTATCTTATAATTATTCTATGTACTCTTTCTCCTTATGTGATGTAATACAGCAGGGGATCCTTCAAATAAATCTAATAAATAAGTCTCTAGATCCTCTGCTCCATACTTAATGTATTTGCCTGCATGTCTTCCCTCCAGCTGACCGCTAAATCTCCCCATAAACGAGCGGTATGCAGGTATCACCTTCTCTGATATATTTATTCGCATCTCTTCACGAAGCTGGTCATCGGGTACCTTCCAAGCTGTCTGAACCCTGTATATATCTTCAAAACACGCGTTGAAATTCTTGAATCTCTCCTTCAAAGCCATCCTTGATGCATTATTAGAGCTCCCTCCAACCCCTTCATCCCTCAAACAAGCCAAGGCCTTGCTCCAACAGGCTCTAAGGTACCCCGTAGCATACTGCCGTACCTGACCGCGGCGCTTACGAACCCAATTATCCCCCAAAACCTCTATAAGATCTGAGTCCTTCACTTTACGCACCAGGTAATGTAGATTGTTCATCAAAAACACCTGCTGCAATGCATGGTCTTCATAAAGTTTTGATTTTTCCTCAAGATTGTGCTCAAGTTCAGACATCAACAACAATATCTGTCGTCCTAGAGGGGACAAAGCTTCTAACTGGGACTCATCACCACCCAGATCATTTTTAAAGTGATAAAGAGCCTCTTCACTGATTTCCAAAAGCGAATCCATAGCATCGCTATAATCCGCAAGCAGTTTCAGGTAATTCATAACATAACGAGGCAAAGGATGAACATCCCCAGTTATAACCGGCCTTCTGGAAGTCTCATTCCGAATACAACTCTCAAATTCAGCAAACGTCCCTTTCACAGCCTCCCCAAGTCCTCTAAGCACACCCTTCGCCTCAGTAATCACAAACTCATCCGAAACCATGTCCTCGAATTCAGGCAAAGCATCTCTAAGAACCTCATACATATCCAAAATCCTAAACAGCTTCTCCGGCGACCTCTTACAAATGGCAACAGCTTCACCAAAATTCAACAACATCATAACACAACCTTTAGCTGTTTCATTGAAACACACCTCCTTCACATCCTCCAAATCACCGAAAAGACTATCACATAGCCTCTTCTCCCCACTCAACAAAACCCTAACAACAACCTTTACAGCTTGCACCCAATTCTTCATCCTCTCATCCAAACTCTTCCACTCAAACTTCTGAACCTCTTCAATACTCAATTTCTCAACTCCAAGAATCGCCAAACACTCAACCAAAGCATCACGACGAACACTGCTATAAACCTGCAAACACTCCCTCTCATAACCAGACCTAACCATCCGATCAATAATATCTTTCAAATTCAAAATTGATTCCGGACGAACCAAATCAACAAACAAATCATCACCAAGACTAACACCACGTTCATGAAACCTGTGAGAACCAGGATCATTAACATCACCAAAACTCCCAGAATTATCATCAAACCCGCCCGCACCATCATGCGAACTGAAAGACAACGAACTCCTCCGATTAGTACTACACCGGCTAACAGCATCAGGAGGAACAGTATTACAAATCAACACATGTCGAAGCTCGTCCTCGAGCCTCGACATAGCAACTTGGATCGCGTTATCAGCACGATCCAATATAATCTTACCGGTTTTTCCAGTGGAATTAATCGGCGGCGAGATCGTGAAGTGTTCCATCCACTGAATAATCTCATCAACAGCGTTGAAATAGACTTCAGGATCATTCGGAGGATCGAAAAGCGAAGTGGATTGACGAGAAGACTCGGTTGATAACGAAGAATCATCAAGTATGACTTTCTCCGCAGCTTCGAATCGGTCAAGGTCTTCGTCGTCGTCGGATTTGGAAGATTTGGAATCGTCGCCGTTGATAAGGTCGGTGATACCGGAGAGACGGTTGTCGAAGGTGGAGAAGATTAAGAGCATGTCTTCACGATCTTCTTTAGGAGCTTTTAGGCTTTTGAGGATCTGTTGTGCTGTTGCAAGAACTCGATCGTCTCCGCCGGCACCGGTGGGTCCGCCGCCGCCGTGGTTGGTGGTGGTGGTGGCGGCCATAGGAAGAATCGAATTAGGGTTTTGAATTGGATTTTGGGTCATATAGAATAGAAGAAGTGTTTGTGATGAATGAATGTGTAAGAAATGAAAATAGAATAGAATGGAAGAAATGTTTGTGAGAATTATTCTCGGATATGTCAGAATTTTTTTATTTTTATATTTTTTGTAGGAGATGATTGGGTGTTGTTTGGAAAGAAAAAAACTTTAGGAAGAGAAAGAACTGCTGTGTTGTTTTGTGTTGGCTTGGCCGGCTACCTTGCTTGGAATTTGAAGCTTATCTTGCAACTAAAATCAGTTTTACCTCTAAAAAAAGTAAAATCAGTTTTACAAAGTTATTTTATTTTTAATTAATATTTGTTATTATAGAAGCATCTAGACAAAAAGCAAATACTTGCATAGTCACAACTCCAATTTTTTTTTTGTCAGATTGAACCTAAACCTTGCATATATTATGCATTGTTCATACCAATTAAACATATACAAATGAATACTAAAATTTAAATAAAAAATAATTAGTCACTTAATACTATTTCCTTTTTAGTTTTTTATGGTGGAATTTCCTTTTTAAAATTTACCAATTATATTATGTATGTACTTAGATTAAATTCATTTGCCAGTGTCTCTCGAGAAGATAGTTTGGTTGAGAATTTCTCTCTTCAATTTCAAAAAACTCGGTTCAAGATCCGACAGCAAAGAGATTAGATTTATTTGGAGCCGTGACTATTTAGAAATTGCTCTTCAACGATGTGCATTTTGGTTTATCAATTGGATCGTAGTTGCCTTACAAATCACATGCAGGAATAATTTTTCCAAGATTTTACTTTAAAATGGGTGATGGATATTCAGGTCTTATTTTGACTGTATTATTAAATAAAATAATTTCTTTTAATGTGCATATGGAATCAAATTAAATTTCACCAAAAAAAGAGAAATATCCCTAAAAAAACAAAAAAAAAGGAAGTAAATTAACTTTTTGGATTTTGTTTTGAATAAAGAATATTGATTGTATATTTTCTCATTTATGAAAAAAAGAGCATTATAAAATAGTGATTCTAGTCGTGGATTGTTATAACATATGCAACAATGACATCTTCGAGTTTTAAGTAATAATTGATGAGTAGATATTGTAGCTTTTTTTTTAAACTTTAAGGTTGAGTTTAATCAAAGTCAAGCGAATGAGATCGTTTATACTCCCGTAAAAAAGACCACTTTCTTAGTTAGTCCCATGTTTTTAATGATGTACCACCTTTTGTTTGGACATTGATTTCTAATGAAAAGTTATAAGCTATTTCCTAAATATAAAAAAAAAAGTGTCCAGTAAACCCCATTATAATTTAAATTCAATCCCAATTTATGTTTATAAATTTTTATTTCTATAGATAAAGAATTTTTTTTTATGAACAGTGTAAAAATTTTACATTGTCAAAAAGTCACTACCATTCATAGGTGTAAATTATTATGGGTTATGACGGGCTAACAATGTAAAAAAAAAACACAATGACGGTGTATATGAATTAAATCTATTAAAAAATATCGATAGTAATAATCCATGTGAACCTAGTCATCAGCGCTATTTTTTTTTCTTCTTAATCTATCAATAGATAATTTATGGTCAATTTGCTCCAAAATCACCTCAAATAGATACTTTTGTGATTTTGTCGTCTTGGTGCAGGTTTTTTTTAGCCATGTTGGTGCAACGTTCTTTTGATTTAAGTTGAAATATTAGTTTTGATCCAACATATACTTAATTAACGATTATGATGTCGTCAACGTTCGAGATACGGAGGCATACATATTTTAAACACTTGAATATAATCATATTACATGATTATGAATTTTTTATGTTTTAATGTTATTAACATGAAAGTTTTAAGTTTCTTCACATATTTGTTTTTTTAGTAGAAAAAATTCATCCTTTTTATTATTAGAGACCTAGAATTTGCAATATATCAATTTAAATAAATAATATTTTTTTACTATAAAAAATAATAATTTAGAATGAATTTTAAATGCAATTTCAAAAACAATTTTATAAAGTTAGAATGACATCACAAAATATACAATTTAATGATTATATTATATTCAACTCTTAATTAAATGATAAAATTAGCTTTATAAATTGTCAAAAAAAATTCTCATATTTTTTTTTATTATTATTATTATTATTATAAAGTAAAATTCAAAATCTTCTAATAATTTATTACAAAATAGTTTTAAATAAAAAATGTAAGAATTTCATTCATTGCAAAAAATAGACAATAATTTTTTGATGTTTTTATGTTATTGACATGAATGTTGTGAGTTTCATCACATTGGTTTTTTTTAGTAGAACAAATTCATCATTTTTATTTTTAGAGACTTAGAATTTGCAATATATCGATGTAATTTATCAATTTAAATGAATAATATCATTTATTTTTAGTATAGAAAAATAATTTAGATTTTTTTTTAAATACAATTTCAAAAACAATTTTATAAAGGTAGAATCATGCCACAAAATATATAATGTAATAATTATATTATAGTCAATTCTTAATTAAATGAGAAAATTAGCTTTATAAATTGTGAAATAATTTTCTCATATTTTATTATTATTGTTATTATTATTATTATTATAAAGTCAAATTCAAAATCTTCTAATAAATTATTGCAAAATAGTTTTAAATAAAAAATGTAAGAATTTCATTCATCACAAAATATAGTCAATAAATTTTTCAACAAGTAATTCCTTCAAAAAAAAAATCAACAAGTAATAAAAATTGTAAAGGTAAACTTTTTTTTAAAATGCTCAAATAAAATTATGGGTTATATAAGTTCTTCACCACAAAATAATAACCAAATTTTGTTTCCATCCTCTTGAGAAAAGGGCGTGTTTGCATCTTTTTTTATAAAAAAAATTAGTATGCAATTGTAGTCTCTACTATTTTTTTAATCAACCTTAAAATTTTATATTTTTTTACAAGCATGTTTAAAAAATTATAAAATGTTATTTTGCTAAAATTACATTTTTTCAAAATAGAATGAATCAGGCGCCAAAAGTTCAAAATAAGAAGTAATGAAAATCTAAACCTAAAAGTCATTTTTTGAGTTTATTTTTTGCCGAGTAACTTTTTATGATGTTTTAACCCGTCTTAAAAAAATATTCAAAAATTTAAAGATAGTTAAACAAAATTGAATTTAGCAGGGAGTCGGGGACTAAAACTGCATCCAAAATATTTTTATAGGGACGCAAACATGCCATTTTTTTATGAGGACGAAAAATAAAATCTGATAATTTTTTACTGATTAAAAACTTATTTAACTGTAAAATTAATTTATATCACTACAAAGTTTTTTCCAATAATTTTAAACGCTAGCATCCATAATCAATCAAAATTTCATCCAATTCACGTTTATTAATTTTTTGTTATTTCAATGAAAATAATAAATAATATAAAAATATGAATTTAATGTTTTAGAGTATCTTTTAATTTTTTAGATTTCATGTTTTAAGTTATCTTTATAAATTCATAAAGAATTGGTCAGAAAAATATCATAAAGAATTGTAAAAGGGTGTATTAGATTGAGGTTTTAAAAGACAATATTTGTTTGAGAAGGTTAATCGGTTGAAAGTCTTAAAAAAAGGCTTAATAGTAGTTTTAGGCCCCTAACTTTCTCAAAGTTGCGATTTTGCGCCCATAAGAAAAAAAACTACAAAACCGCCCCCTAAGTTTTGTATCTGTGGCAGTTTTGGCCCCAAGGCCAATTTTGACTCAGTCTACGCTGACATGGCACCTTAAGTGAGGTGCCACGTGTTATTTTTTTATATTTTTTTTTACCAAAAATTGGCCTTGGGGGCCAAAACTGCTACATTTGCAAAACTTAGGGGGCGGTTTTGTAGTTTTTTTTTCTTAGGGGGCGAAAATCGCAACTTCATGAAAGTTAGGAGGCAAAAACTGCTATTAAGCCTAAAAAAAAAAACAACAAAAAATAGAGCAAATAATAATGGCAATCAAACTAAACAACCAAGCAACAACAAATTCAATCATTTTTTCAATAAAAAAAAAATTCAATCAAGAAATTTAAATTCTAACATTCAGATTAAATTATAGTAAAATGCCAACATTTGAATTTACTACCCAAATCAAACTACTCCAAGTCAATTTAGGTTGGACCCGAACTTAAACAGGTTCAAGTAAAATACAAGTTGGTTTGGATGACCAGATTGATTATGTCAGTCGAACCCGTGAACACCCTAAACAAAATGCACTACTTATACAAAAACAATTTTTTTTTATTGTGGTGTAAAACAATCTCTACTTAAAATGCTCTAATATTCAAGATTTTGATAAAAGTTGCACGATTTAAAATTTCAACAAAATCACATTATTGGGTAAAACCAATAAAGTTGGGATTGAAATTTGTATAAGGGATGAGACTGTTAGATTTTTGTTGGCTAAAATTGAATTGTTTGAACCGAATTGCAAGGTACATGTCGATGAAGCTCTAGGACTTTTAACTGCTTTATAATGGGTTCATGCGATGCGATAAATTTAGGACCTATAGACTTTGAGCCTGATGCCAAAAAGATAGTGGAGATTTTCCTTATCCTTTAAACATGATATCATCGAGTTTGGGATGATTATTCAAAAATATAAGAATATTTTTACACGGTATTATATAAACTCAAGTGTTTAACTTGTTTAGAGACAAAAAAATGAAACAACTCGTACGTTAGTTTAAGGTGATCACATTATCGGTTAGTTTTGATATCCCAGATTGTGTTAAACATATTTCGATTCTTTTCTTAAACACATTTTAATCATTGAAATGCTATAAGTTTATTTCTCTAAATCATATTCTAAATAGATTTAAATAAAACGCACTCTTGCATCTTGAATCAATTCCAGTTTAGAAACTTCGAAATCATATTTTAAATTTTTCTTTCATTGACGCCCCAACTAATTTTGGGGCCAAGTTGATTCAGTCAAACAGATTGACCACCCAACGAATGAACAAAACATGCAGATTTAAATTTTAATTATATAATATTTATATAGAGTTGACCACTGATTGATTGAAGGCTTTTCATTCGATCTCTTTATTAAACTTTTCATTAATAATCAATCAACTTGCTGGTGAATGTCTATCTCATTTTTATATTCCGCATTAGTTGCAATTTTATTCTAATCAACCGGTAAGTTGTTTCTCAATTAAAAAACCCAGTAAATTGTTTCACATTGACACTAGCAAAGAATTATATATTCACCAAAAGTAAAAAAAAAGGTAGAAAGTGGTGGTGGCCGAAATAGTAAAAGTGGAAATCATATTCGGAATTTCTAAAAGTTGCCGTTATATGATTTTAAATTAAATTCTTTAAAAATTATTGTAAATTAAATATTTTGAAAAAATTAAAAATAATTAGGGTTGGACCGGAATAAAGATGGAATTTTCAATGATAGACATCCATTGTTTTGAATAATTGATTCATATTTACCATGAACTATTCCATCAATAGTTACATAGCAATAAAATTTAAGAGTTTGTTAAAATTAATCATATAAAAATGTTACATTTTTAAGTTTTAATTTGTCATAACAATAAAATTTCAATACTAATACTCAATAAAAAACGATAAGATATTCCTTAAAAAAAAAACGATAAGAGATGCATAAAAATATACTCTTTTACAAAAATAACCATACCATAATTAATTATTGACCATATTTTACTTAACTCCAATCCATGTTTAATATTAAAAACTTTATAAATATAATGTGGAAACTGATATAAATAAAATAAAATCATAAAAATCAGAAATTTGATGAAGTTCAGTAAAAAATAAACTTGATGACGTTTTGTTATTGACATAAACAGAAAAAAATATGATGTAAAACCGCTATAAATAGAAAAGTGTATTCTATAAGCTTTCTAAAAAACTTTTTCTTTGGCTTAGAAGCCTAGAACTACAGTAAAAGTGTCATTTACGCTGGTAATCATAACGAAGGAGTTCCCATTTGAAGCAGTCCAAGGGCCTAGATAAGACGTCCCATTCTTGAGGTCATTGGCTATCAAAAATACTACTATTATCAACTACCACGAAGAGATGAATGAATATCTCAATTTTCAAAATAATTACTACTAACTAAAAGGCCTTTTAATACACCCCTCACGCAAATAGAAGCAGATGATCCAATGAATTTTGAATCAGAATTTTATACAGTTTTAGAATTTGTGGTTGAGTCTAACACAACTCCACAAAACTGATTTGTGATTTGTGACTTGTGATGTGAGATTGTCTCGCATATAAACACATGTTCAAGCCATCTCTCATTAAATATCAAATATGAGACTTTTTAAGAGAATGCCATGATTTAAATGGATTCACTAAACTGCAACAACAGTCAAATCTCAACATAGATTATTATTTTTAACAAAGTCAATGAATAATTTTAACACGATTTAAAAATTGTAATTATGGATAAGGTTGCGCATATTTGGCAAACAGGCGGCATCATATTCCACACTATTTCCGGAACTTCCCTATAGTTGTCACTTTTCACATGTTTGGTTTTTTTGGTTAGGTTAGGTACTAAAAGCCAAAAATTTGGTTTCCAAATCGGTATTTCCTAGGAACCTCACTTTATTGATATCGAAAACTCCCTCACATGAATGAGATAGTTCTATATCAAGCCCTGCACAAATTCTCAAACTATTTGCATCACTGTGACGTTTGACAGAATTTATCATGGTTGTTTCTCTTGGTAGGAGTCATTTTCTTATGTGCATTGTGTAATAGTAATTGATTGCTTATATTCACCTGTGAATGTGTTTAATCCTGCAGCTATTTGCTCTTGAAAGTTGTAAGCCTTAACGCGTTATTCTTTGATAATCACAAGATCATGATCTCATACAGCTAACCATTGTTTATATTACTTCATACTAATACTGTATTATAGTATTGATTTGGTCTCTACTATTGTAACTAGATAATCTAACATGTAGCATAATATGAAATGTACAGGATAAGCTTCCTCCTTGCAACAGGTGTAACTTCATTATCACGAATTGTAAATGTTTCAGCCATCAGAAAATGTTACTTATTGGCTATAATTTCTGTAAATAAACTGAGAGAAAAAGGAAAACTGCATAAACTTTTATGAGTATAATAATAAAGGCGTCGTTTCTTTCGGGTAGACATCCTCTTTATTTCTCAAAAGAATGAGAAATTGAGAACTCTATATAGTAGTACTATAATTTAGAGTGTATAAAGACCTACGCATCAGTTCAAGATGCTAAAGTAGTTGCTTCGCAACTGTCATGCACACATGCCAAGACATCTTTGTAATCCCTTGAAACGGTAAAAGAGTCATAAACATTTCCATCGCTACTTTTCTTGTATTCGAAAAGGAGGGATGAATGGTTGAATGCTGTCAACTTGACAAACCCGAAGTCATAGTCTCTGTAAAGACTCCACTTTGGAGTTACTTGGCTGAAATTGGACAAGTGGCTTCCTGCTCCTCCAACAACAACATGAATTGTTCCATTCACAATGCCGGAATAATGCGACTTTTCTGTATTCACACACTGATTCTGCATATGTATTTGGTTCATAGAAAGTTAGCACTAGCATGGGAGTAATTAAAATAAAAACTCACCAATGAAACAGAAGGAATTAGAGTAAATAGGCAATTCAGTCCTTGAAATTGTAAGTGCCAATCAGTCCAGTCCCTCAAATTTGTGAAATAGCAAAACTAGTCCCTTAATTTGAACAACATCAGTCAATTTATTCGTTTTCAAAATTTAGCACCACAATTTTGAAGGTTCTATGTTTGTCTTGATGTAGCAAGAGACTATTTTTTTTTTACGAAAGGTTATATAGACAATTCAATCTATAAAAACCCATGAAGACTATTTAAATCAATATGTAGGTTTTTTTTGGTTTTTATTGATGTTTATAATGAAATATTATAGTGAAGTGACTAAATTAATTGATTTGCTTTAATTTAAGGGACTAATTTGCTATTTCGTAAAATTGATGAACTAATTTGATTGACCATCACAATTGCGAGGATCAAAATGCTCATTTACTCAAATGAATTATAATAGTTTATGCAAGATGAACGGGCATCAATCCATAGATCACTTCAACAATTACAAGACGAAGAAAAGCACGCCATAAGATAAATCGTGGACCTACCAAACATGCAAGTTGGTTGAAATTTAAAAAAAACAAAAAATTGATTGCATATTTGACTATTGTCCTTACCTGATAAACGGGGCATGTCCTTTCGTAGTTATGGACATGGCCATAAAATGCAATATCTACTTTGTATTTCTGCCAAAGTCTCTGCAAACTTTCCCTTCCCATTGGCTCTGCAAATGACCCTTCCATTCCATACCAAAAGTCAGAGGAATAACCAAGCACACGATGAGCGGCGAAGATTAACCACGGTTGTTTTTGTCTGTCTACTGTTGCAAGACAATGCTCAATGAATTTGTACTGTTCAGATCCTTCTCGCCAATCGTGTTCAGTGTCAGCTATGCAGAAGCGAAACATGCCATAATCCGTTGCATACCTGAAAGATCAGAATCTTGTTCATACTACAAGTCTACAACTTGGATATACATTATTAGAACCACAGACTCATTCGAATCTTTCATGAAACTGAATTTACCAAAACTTTGCTCTGTTTTCAGCTGGAACATAAAACATGGTCTCAGCCAAAACTCCACACTCGCCGCCTGAATCTGTAACGTCATAAAAGGATCCTGAGTTGGGCCAATCACGTTCATGATTACCACTGCAGGATGATTGCAATCATTATTCAATATACAAGTAACAACTTAATCTAATTCACATGCCAATGTTACAAGTCATGGACAATAAAAACAAACCTGGCAATCATATATGGTACTGTTGATGCAATTGGTTCTACTTGAGCTGTGAATTGGTCCCACTGTGAGATGTATCCGTTTGCATATGATATATCTCCTATGTGGAAAACAATGTCTATATTTTTTAAATCCTCGATAAGCCGGTCAGTGGTGTTAAGTGACCCAGGTTGGTAGTTGCTATACTCATTTGAACCATCACGCTCGGCCTGAAACACATTAAGCAAAATAAATTTATTGAAATTCTTGTAAATTTATTTAAAGCTTATCTTTATGACTTTTTGAGATGCACAGTTACTTATTAAATTATTGCAATCAAATTATTTTTATCATTTTTATTTGCTTTCTAATATTCTTTTATTCAATGGATGATATATAAAGGACATTGTTAATATTGTAAGCCAATATTGATCTATCAGCTGATAGTATTGTTGAGCCAATTGATCTTCAAAATTATATTGAAGAGATTTTGAGTACATTTTTCATGTAGAATAATCAAATATATATAGATTTATTCTACACCGAAAAATTCTAGTATCTAGTATGCTACAAGGTTCAATCTTTTGTCTGAAGAGATATTTGATTATCCTACACCAAAAGGTTGAGATATTCAGTGGTAAAATTCCTTACTTTGCCGAATCATAAATTTGGCAAAAGATTGCACCTGGTATATTAGATTCTTTCTCAAAGACAATTTCAGACAATCTTCCTTCTCTACTATATAAACTGTATTTTGAAACGATTAATATTACCTTTCCCATGTCACCAAATATGACAACACGTTGCAGTGAGTCCTGTCCAGGATAAGGCGATGACTTGAATGAATATTTCTTGCTCCAAATGTACGAACCATCAGGCAAAAGATGACCTAATCGGTATGTATACCTGAAAAATGTATTTTAGAAAGCTATAGAACAGACTCTGAAGTTCCCCATTGTGTTATGAACATAAATGGATTTCTGAATGCATACACTAAATTTGGCCACAGATTTTTGAGAAAACTTGTGTGTATGAAACCAGGGTCACGCCAACCAACAGTTCGTGCAGGTGAACCTGCAGAGTGAGGGTTGCAAAAGAACCATATTATGCAGTATAGCTACAAATGAAATGGAGCCTACTCTCAGTTTCTACTGAAAGAGATCCATTTTCGAGACAATAAAAAAAAAGCAGCAATACAGAGTTTCTAACATATAGAAAATATATGATCAATATTCCAGCATTTGATTCCAGGGGAACAATGAAGAAATAGTTTATGATAAAACATCGTCAAAACACATTAAGCACAAAAAAGAAAAATAAAGAGAAACAAGATTTGATGACAATTCAAACAGGAAAAGCATTACCGCCATGGGATGACTTCTGTTTAGTGAAGCCTCAAGCCTATTTCTGTAATAAGTTATATTTTCGATTCTTTGTTTCTTATGCCTTTGCACATTCTGTTTCATAAGGAGTCACTCTAGTATAATTTTCTGAAAACTAAGATTTTGATCCTTCATATATATGCTACAGGGAACATTATAGGGGCCTTAGAGAGGAGGGAAAATGCATAGAAACCTCATGATATCAGTTTATTCAGTTCTAGATCAATTAATGATCATGATGACTCTTAGCAAGTACATAAAATTGCAGAATGTCACACCAAAATTCAGTTGACCATGTCATGCAATAAAAATACCAAATATATTAGGCTATATATGCAATAATAATCCAATGTGACGCCATGCTAAGAAAATTAATAAACCATACCACACATGCTGTTACGACCAAATGTCAATGTTCCAGCAGGACTTTGCACAGGCGTTTTTCCCTGAGGACCCCATTCAACAAACGGTGTAGCTTCCTTGATGTCATATCCACTTGTCCATGTAACTGTCATCTGCACAAGACAATAACAATAATACCTGAAATCACTTGCGTAGTAACAACAATACCTGAAACCACTTGCATGGCTCTAATAGACATGGTAGAATGTTAAAAAAACAAAGTAACATATAGATTATCTGTCTTGGGAAATTGGTTAATTTTAAATTGATGATTCATATAACAGAACGGCCTCATAGTAATGAATACTATTATTTTGGTGAGCATAATATCAAGGACCTCAAAGTATAGAAACAAACTTACTTCATCCCAAGATTTCCCTTGAGCAAGGCGAGGATATAAAGGCGCTTTAGGATTGGCAAATGATATGAATTTGGAAACCGCCACAAGTTTAGGCTGCAGTGCTTAGTCATATGATTAATAGTTAGCAAACGATATCATGATACGCATATTCTGAATGAAGATAGGCTTAGTTTGACCTCAAGTAGCATACTATAACAAATATGTGAACAAATGAAAGAGTCCCGAACATACATTTGATATTCCGCCTGAAAATAGCGCAAAGGAGAAATCTGCACGCTGATTGATCAACTGAAATCTCAAAGAAGCTTTTCCTGTCTTGGTATAGCGTGAGTTTGAGTAATTTGCAAACTTGTACTGGGACAAAGATTCAAATGAATTACATGAGTAACACACAACTTAGAAAGCTAAATCAAACATATACAGAGACTGATTAATAACATATACCTTTATTGGGGCCGAGCATATGAACGGAATCTGTTCTTTTGGATCATTTACAGGTGGACAGGCTGATGAACTGCCATCGGGAAAAAAGTTTCACTTAGTTCTATTAGGAGTAAATCATCATTTTCGTCATAGAAATTGCAAGAGTCGGTAAATTTAGTTCTTCAAATTGGCAAAATATCAGTTTAGTCCCTTAAATTGAACAATGTTAGTCAATTTAGTCATTTTTCAAATTTAGCACCACGGTGTAACTAAAAGTTTTATGTTTGCAAGAGACCATTCAAGTCAATGTGCAGGTCTTTCATTGGTTTTGATGGATGTTTTACTAAAGAGATATTTTGACGGAGAAACCAAATTGACCGACTTTAATTTAAGAGCTAAATTGCTACATATTTCACAAATTTGATTGACTAAACTGCTCGATCCTTACAATTTCGAGGATGAAAACACCGATTTACTTTTTCTTTTAGCATTAATTACATGTGCATACTTTAACACTACGCAAAAGAAAATACATCATCATGATAAAAGAAAGAAAGAAAGATAGATAGATATGCATTACTTGAAAATTGCAGGAGAGAAAACTCCAACCCAATCATCAACAGATGGATCAGGAAAATCAATATGAACGGTCACCCATTGAGTATCCTCACCCTGAAATCAAAGCACACAACAACGAGTCAACTAAAAAGACAAAGAAAGTCAATAGTTGAAAATTTTACTAAGTTTAAGTAAGGAAGGAACATGTTATGTTTATGTTGTTGTTACCTTAGTGCCGAGGATAGAAGGAGTGGCTGTAACTGAAGCATTATTGTGAAGTGAAACAAGGGTTTTGTGAATGGCAATTTTGGAGAGTGGTTGTTCACCAAATCCATTAGCATGAGCAGAACATAAAACGATGTTTGAGTTGAGTAACAACCATGCTAAGGTTGCTACTAGAATAATCATGTTGTGTTTGTGTCTTACGCTCTCTTGTTTCATTTCGTTGAACTCAAGAGAGGTTGGGATCGAATTAATATTAATATATGAGCTAAAAGATACCTATAATATATTCCACTTTGACTTTCTTACTATGATTGTGCTATGATGGTGGTGACATTTGCCGTGGAAATGAAGAGTTGTTTCCTACCATAGGAACTTTTTTTTCAACCATTAAATTAAATAGGAGTATTAATTTTATGATAGATTGCCTACACCATATTTTTTCCTTTGTCTATTACATTTTTTTTTTTGTTTAGATCTGAATTTTTTTCTTTCCATGCTTATATATTTAACCATTATTGAATAAAAAAAAACTCAAGAGTTTCATATTTTTTATCCAAAAAACGTCAGTAATGGAAGCAACATCAACTTGCTTCTTCTGTGATAGAATCCCATCAAAATCCAAACTAGCTTCATCATCATCATTTGGATCATTTTGTTTATTAACACGCAACAATTTAACTACAATTACGTGTAAAACTTCATTAAAAACACATAACCGTGTGGTTCAAAACATCACAAACAGCAATGAAACAAAGGTTCCAAGTACCACAAAAAGAAGAAGGAGAAGAAAAAAATGATGCAACAATAGAAATTCAACCACCCTTTGAGAATATGAAGAAGAATGTTCATGTGCATGAGAATATTGGTGACCCTATTCCAGATCTGGAGTTTTTTTTGCCTTATACGTAATAGAGCAATAGAAAAGTTAGATTTGATTCTGATCATATATAAATATAATGAAATCAATGTTGAAATTGGATAGAGCGTCAAGGAAAGAAAACAATTCCAGATCTAACCAAAAAAAAAAGTGTAAAAGATAAAGGAAAAAATATGGTGTAGACAGTCCATGATAAAATTAATACTCCTCTTTAATCTAATGGTTGAAAAAAACTTTC